>Ga0315315_10000039_pt1 | contig 102192 bp, 96 predicted proteins | sample M140m3416metaG_FD_203699 | JGI IMG/M metagenome (GOLD analysis project Ga0315315, IMG submission 203699) | Ammonia-oxidizing marine archaeal communities from Monterey Bay, California, United States - M1 40m 3416 | ecosystem: Environmental > Aquatic > Marine > Intertidal zone | place: USA...
GTTACCCCACCACTTTTAAACGCGTTTACGGTAGCTTCTTTAATTTTTTCATCCTTACACCATTGTGGTGCTATAGAACAAATAGATGCAATATTATAAGGTAATATGAGTTCGTATTTATCATCCTCATATACAACTCTTTTATTTACCTGTTCATTTAAAGTATTCATAGTCATCTACTATAAATATAAAGTAATTACAAGTTATATTTGGAATAGTCGGAAAGTCTTCCTTGTTTTATTTTTTGAAGTTTGGAGCATTTTTCGTACTCTTCTGTTTTTTCAAAGAAGTTGATAAGTTTGTCTATGGTTTTGTGTGGTAGGTCTTTATTAACAAATTCTAAGTTTTCGTATACTTCATCTTCTTCCATAGAACTTATAATAAATTCGTAAGCTAATCTAAAAGCTGCATTTTTTTCTAAGGGGTCTAACATCATTAGACTGTGGTTTTTTTAAGGATTTTACCATCCCATGCAATTATCTGGTCCATTTTGTATTTAGCACCACTTAATGTAGGAGCCCCTACAGGTCCTATCTGTTGTACGTCTAAATCTAAGTCCCTTGTCCAAGATACCATCCATAAAAACTTTTTACGTTTTTCTATAATGTATTGTATTTTACCACTTAATCTATTTTCTTCTTTTACTATTCTATACATATTATTCTCCTTTTCTAATATAATTATACCACCAAGTTGCGGCTAATATTAATACTAATAGTGTCCCCATCGTATATATTAGGAACCACGGTGTGTGGTGTTCAACAAAAAATGCTGGTACACCCATTAATACCAACCATATTAGAAATATAAATCCTGTATTATTTTCTAATTTCTTTTCCACCTTAACAGTTCTTTCTTGGTTGATTAGTCTACTTAGTGCATCTTGCATATCTTTACCGTATACTGGTTGGGTGTGTTTTGTTCCATCTTTTTCACCTATTGTAACCAAGTACTTCAGGTATCCTGGATTATTTTTACTTTTTTCTACAAATTTACATGATAGAGCTCTTCTCCTATTAAATTTATATTTATGTGTATTTTTCTTTAACATTTTTTATTTATTATTACAAGTTTCTCTAACTTTATAAACCCAACCACTATCTGAATTTTCTGTCATCATAGTAGCTATTCTTTGAGCTTCTTTTTCATTTTTTACGTCCCATATTTGGGATAGTCCGTCAGTCAATAAGATAAATGACTTTTTGCCCGTTTTATGGTCTATCATTTCTTTTACTATATTATATGGCATTTTTGTATTTTTTATTTAAAAGGTTAATATAAAAATCTGCTACTCCTGGTCCTAATAAATCGTTCCACTTATTTTCAAAGTTTTTTATCAGTTTTTTCAAAGCTGGTTTATGAACTTCTTTGTTAAGTGGGTTATTTAGTACTTTAAGTACAAAATCAGCATCTTTTTTAATATTAGGACTTTTCATGCCACAAATATAATAATTATTTTTTAACTATTCTACTAATTCTGGTTGTGGTTTTAACGTTTCTAATAATCTTTTAGTTATTTTATATGGGTCACCGTTACTTCCAGGTCTTCTATCTTCAACATAACCTTTCCATTTGTTTTTTACTGTGGACACCGGAATTCTAATACTAGCTCCTCTGTCGGACACACCATAACTAAATTTATCTATAGCTTGTGTTTCATGTAATCCAGTTAACCTTTTTTCATTATCACTACCATAATTATTGATATGTTCTTCATGATAAAATGATAGTGTGTCACAAATACCTTCTATCAAATCTTTACCACCCACTTCTCTCATTTCTTTGGTTGAGAAGTTTACGTGCATTCCTGAACCATTCCAATCCCCTTCCACTGGTTTTGGTCTTAGGTCTACTGTTACTCCATGATTTTCTGTTATTCTATATAAAAGATATCTACTAACCCATAAGTCATCGGCAACTTTTAAAGCTCCTTTACCAAACAGTTGGTACTCCCATTGACCTAACATTACTTCCGCATTAACTCCTGTAATTTCTAAACCGATATTCATACAAGCATCTAAGTGTTGTTCTACAATTTCTCTACCAATAACCCTATCTGTACCCACACCACAATAATACTTTCCTTGTGGTTCTGGATATCCTTCTTTTGGGAATCCTAGTGGTTTACCGTCTTTTATTAAAACATATTCTTGTTCGAACCCAAACCACCAACCTTCTCTATGTCTGTGAAAGTCATAGTCTTCTAATTGTGCTCTTTCATTAGTTTTATGTGAAATACCTTTTTCGTTCAATACCTCACATAATGCAAGATAAGAACCTACTCTTTGTGGGTCTGGATAAACTCTTACTGGTCTTAGGATACAATCGGAATTATTACCCACGGCTTGTTGTGTTGAACTACCGTCAAATGACCATTCTGGTAAATCTTCTGGTTTAGGTGTTATGATTGTACTATCTAAATCTACAATCTTAGTTTTACTTCTTAGTGTTTGTTCTGGTTGAGTTCCGTCTAACCAGATGTATTCAATTTTTGTTTTAATTTTTGTCATTTTTCAATTTGATTAAATAATTTATCTAGTCTTTGTTGTAATTTTTGTACTTCTTCTTTACTCTTATAGTCGTGCAACTTTAGACTTGTGAGAATTTTTTGTATTTCTCTTATTTCTTTTTGTATATCTTCTTTTGTTTGCTTAGTCATTTTATATTTATAATAATATGAATGTTATTTTAGATAATAAAGTCCTTCCACTAGAGATTATGTCTAGCCCTAATGCTATTAGTACTGGTATGATGGGCAGGGAATTTCTTAATGGTGGAATGCTTTTTATTTTTCCGGAAGTTTCAGAACGTTCTTTCTGGATGAAAGATTGTTTAATGTCTTTAGATATAATCTTTATCATTAATAATAAAGTTACTAAAGTACATAATAATTGTCCACCCTGTTATGAAAATAATTGTGAATCTTATAAAGGTATATCGGATAAAGTTTTAGAAGTTCCTTCTGGAAAATTTAATGTAAGTGAGGGTGATGTTTTAGAATTTACTCAGTAGCGTCTATATTTTCTTTAATTTTCTTAACCATTTCTTTCTGTACCCATTTTACAAATTCTACATATCTTGTTGGTTTGGCATCTGATTTTTTCTTGTAAGGTCCTTCTGGTTGTCTAGTTGCTCTACTAAAGAAATTTAACCCACTAATATTAGTTATACATTTGTGACCACCACTATTAGCTTGTATAACATCCCAAGCTGGTACAGTTATCTTATCTAAAACTGCTTTTTGTTTTTCACTCAAATTGTCCCATGGTGTATCAATTATACTAACCGCCATATCATAGTATTTAGAATCTGTTGATGGCATATTTTGTAAATGGTCTTTGTAGAGAGCGAATAAGTCTGAAGTTTTAAACCCAATACTTTCTCCTTCTGCTTTTGTCTCCCCTATTCTTTTAATAACAGAAACTGGTACTTGATGTTTTTTAAGTTGTGGTTCAACTTCTTTAAGTACTTCTTGTGCTATATCCCCTAAGTTAACACCTTTAAGAGCTCTGTCTTTCTTGAAGGGGTTACACGAAGCTTGTACAAGACCCATTGGCCATGCAACTACAAAAAAGTCAGCGTCAGGATAAATTTTAAATGGTGTATATCTATCATATGAACCTGGTTTAAATAGTCTACCACCACCATACTGTACTATTATATTACCATCTAGGTTTAGATTATTACTTTTTTGTTGTGACTTTATGTATTCTGCTTGATTTTGTGCCATTTCTTCTGGTGAAGCAAATCCTTTTTCTTTTGCGTATGAAGTTATGTTTTGATATATGTTCATTAAGGACGGTGAAGAATTCATAACTAAATGTTCTAAAAATCCTGGTTTGTTTTTGTAAGCTAATAATAATTTGTTGGTTAAAAGACCTAGCATCCATCTTTTTTCGTAAGTCTGGTCGCCAGATTCGAAATCTCTAATTAGATTCATTACTTGTTCTGGTTCAATATCGTGTTTTGCATAGTCCGCAGAATCTACAGTATTAATCATCATTATATCTTCATCAGTGAAAATATCACTAGGACTTATAGTTTGTGAAATAGTTTCTACGTTTGAACGTGCTCCTCTAAATTGTGTTGCCGTGTCGTCTTCTACACCTGCTTGTGAATCGTGGTGGTCCGTATGAATTTTAAATATTGGTTTTCCATGTGCAAAATCTACTAGTACCGGCATTACATCCTCACTAGCTTGTGGTTTTTTTACTGAAAATTCTTTATCACCATATTGTATTACGTGGGTATCGATAACATCTATACCGTATTTTTCTAAATAATTTTTCATACCTAATGCTGATACAACACCATCTAAATCCTGATGGAAATATATCTCTGCTTTAGGGTATCTCTGAGCTAACTTATTAATATCTCTAATACCACCTTCATTTAAAAGTGATTTATTAATAAAATCTAATTGTTTTTCTGTTATCTCTATTTTCATATTATATAAATACTACCCCAACCCGTTAACAAAGTGTTGGTATTCTTTTTCTCTTCTCTTTTTTAATCCTGGAAATTTACTACTAACTCTATACGTTTTAATTGTTTCTGCGGCTTTTTTATAATCGTTAGTTTCTAACACCCCTATACTTTTTAATAATGCTATTACATTCGACCTCCTTAATCCCCCAGAACCCCCATTATAAGATAATGATAATAAACTATCATACATATTTTGAGTTATGGGTACATATATACCTTGTTCTTCCCATTTTTTAAAAATTTTTCTTAGTCTGTCCGCATGGTAGTTGGAGTCTTCTCGTAATATCTTATTGGCTTCATCTTCACAGTTTACACCGTCCCCTAATACATCACCCTCTTTTACCCCTTCTGTATGTCCATAACCTATTGTCCATTTACCATCCCCAATATTGTATGCTTTACATTTTAAACTCTCTTCATCTCTAATATGACTCCAATACCAATTTGAAGCTTTTAAATCAGAAGCTCTAACAAACTTAGAACTATCTAATTGTTCTGTTATTAATTTAAGTTGGTTTTCTGTTATTAATATACGCATAAAAAAAGTCGTTTACAATAAATATAATGATAAGCGACTTACACCATAAATAAATTATACCTTTTCCCATTTACCATTATTCAATAATTTAAATGTTCCTATGTACATTTTATCCCATTGATTGGGTTCTATTAAGCTGAGGAATAGTTCCTTATTTTTATTTTCGTATAAGTGATAGTGTTCTCCCAATATAGGTTGGAAGTTGTAGGTAGATTTGTACACTAGGCTTGTCCAGTTATATTCCTCAACTAATCTTTTGTACTCGTCCTTTAATTCATTTAGTCTGGATTGAAAGTATTTGTCCGCTTTTATAGAGTCTGACTTATCTACATTTATAGGTTCAAACTTTTGTGAACCTACTGTGGTGGGGTAAGATTTTAAGTTAGCGTCAAACTCTCCAGAATCTTCATTATAAACCACGTTATCTGGATATTTTTTTTTCATTTTATCTTTATATTCATACCAAGAAGGATTGGGTAGTTCCGAGTAGTGGTCCCACAATTCTTTTTCAACAATTTCAGGTTTTTTTTCCATTACATACAACTAAAATACCTCTCTCCCCTATCACATAGTATGGTAAGTGCCTGTGTTTCATCATTATCCCTTAACCACTGAAATGACGCAAATACATTTGCCGCTGCACTTATCCCCACAAATAACCCATACCTTTTTGCGAGATGTCTAGCACAAGCCTTCGCACATTCAGTACTTACCATCCTAACTTCAGAAACTTTTTCCATATCTACCAAAAATTTACTACCATCACCGATTCCTTGTATTCCATGTAATCCTGGTTCAAAACCAGACATAACAGCACTTTCTGCTGGTTCTATAGCTACCGTTTTTATATTGGGCCACATTTCTTTTAAGAATTTATTAGTACCCATTAATGTACCACCTGTACCGGTACCAGCCACAAAAACTGCGGGAATAGACTTTTCACTTTTAAGTTCTTTATATTGATTATAGAATTCCGGCCCAGTAGTTTGGTAGTGTGCTTGTATATTTAATGGATTATGGAATTGGTTGCAATTAAACCATTTATTGTCTTCACACATTTTATTTCTTAATTCTATTGCACCATCAAAATTACCGTCATCAACTTCAATTAATTCAGCTCCATAATATCTAAACATATTTTTACGTTCTTCGGACATGTTGGATGGCATAATTATAACCATCTTATACCCTCTTTCCGCAGCTAACATCGCAAATGCAATCCCACTATTACCACTAGTAGCTTCACATAAAGTACTTCCTTTAATAATTAAACCATTTTTTTCAGCATTATTAATTATAAAAGTGGCCATCCTATCTTTAACAGAACCACTAGGATTCATAAACTCAGCTTTCCCCCAAACAGTATAACCACCTATGGTTATTGGTATTAATGGGGTGTTGCCTACATTATCAGATAGTTTAGTTTTCATTATCCTTCTATTTCTACATTAAACTTGTCTCCTTGTTGTATTTTTTCTATAACGTCTAGTCCTTCTACTACTTTACCAAAACAGGTGTGATTACGGTCTAAGTGTTGTGTCGCATTTCTTGTGTGTACAAGAAAAAACTGTGACCCACCCGTATTTCTACCAGCGTGTGCCATTGAGAGTACCCCTCTATCGTGAAATTGGTTATCTCCGTCTAATTCACAGTCTATCTTATATCCTGGTCCACCAGCACCAGTCCCATTAGGACAACCTCCTTGAGCTACAAACCCAGGAATTACCCTATGAAAGTTTAGGTCTTTATAAAACCCTTCTTTTGCTAATTTAACAAAATTATTTACTGTATTTGGTGCGTCTTTTTCATAGAACTCTACCACCATAGTTCCTTTATCTGTACTAATTTTACCTTTCATATTAATTAATTATTTTATTTATTACATATATTCATTTACTGCTTCGTATATCACTTCTTGTTCTTCCTCATCAAAACTTTCCTCACCCTCTAGAAATGTAGCGTCCCCACCGTGTTCATCACTATACTCTTCTACCACAAATTTACGGTCACCATATGAACCATAAGCTTCAAATTTAAAAGCAAACCATGTTTCGTAGTTGTTTTCAACATATACCTTATCATCACCAGCTTCTTCAATAGTGTCAACATAAGTCATGTCATCTAGTTGTTCAAAAATAACAACTTTATCATCATCAGTGAAATTTTCTTCACCTTCCATGTAAACAAGTTCTCGTTCATCATTCATGTCTTGCATACTTGCTTTAAAATCTTTTCCTTTATACTTTCCAATATAAGTGTGTTTGCCCTCTTCGTGGGTCTTTACTTTGTCGTTAATTACTACTTCTGCCATTTTTTAATTTTTTTTTAATTTATTAATTTCTCTGTTTATATACCAACTTGCTTTTTCCAAGTCTTCTAATGTATTAATTTTTTTACCTGCCCTAGAAATATACTTTACTGTATTACCCAAATTAAATCCTAAGTCCCACGCTTCAATAACTTTAATAGCTTCATATAGGTTATCTTTTCCACCATAATGATTTGGGTGATTTACCTTTTCTGATTGTTTACGATTAAACTCTATTATTTCTTCGTTTGTAGGGTACTTACTCATTTTTATCTTTTTTTATATAATCTTTTACTTTTGTGTATTGGGAATCACCTAACAGTGTAGTTTCATATCTTTTATATATGTAACTTTTAAGTTCTTCAATATCTTTAAACTTACTATCACAAACACTTACTATCTTAATATCTGTTTCTTCTTCGTCGGGAAAAAGTAATACTTCATAACCACTCTTATCACTTAAATCAAAAGCAAATTTTTCCAAATCCCCTATTCTTAGTGTCGTTGGTTTGGATAATTTTACCATCATTAGTGGTCTATATTTTTCTAATAGTAGTTCGTTTGCTATTCTTTCAGTATTTGTAATATTTTTAGACATACGAAAATTTAAACAAAGTTAAAAATATTGTCAATATGTGAATTGTATTTTTAATTCAGACAAAAAGGTGGGTACCCGTCTTTATAGTGGACGAATAATTTTTCTATCTTTTGTTGTTGTTTTATATAATCTCTTACTTTTATTTCTTTAGAAATGTCTTCTACTGCTAAATCGGTAACTATTTCTAACATTTCTTCAGAACTTAACATGGGGTCACCATTTTTTTTAATGTTAATGGTCGCTTTATTAGCGACCATTTTATAAAACCTATCCATATCTATTTTACCGTGACCAAACATATCTCTAAATGCTTCCTTATCTGTGTTAAAGAAATCTTTAAGTTTTTGTAAATAGATTTGTAAATCAACATCCATATACATAAATATTACACTAAATTGTATTTTTTAATTAATCTTTTGTCTATAGTGGTTGTTTTTCCTTCTTTTTTAAGAATATCGTAGACTTTTTGTGCCGCAACTTTTACATCTTTTATGCCTCCTTCAATTTTATTTTTACTCTTGTAAATCATAACCTCGACACTTCCAGGTGTTGTAACCACATTACCACCAACTTTTCTACTAGTTTCTTGTGTTATTTTTTGTCTTACTTCGTAATTCACCATTTTACAGATATGGTGACCTCTTTTTTCCATCATTCTATTTCCACCCATTTTATTTTATTTTTTAAAAATTAATACTAGTCCATTTTGAATTACCTCCAAAGGTAATTATTTTATCAAACATACTGGACTGATACATACTTTTTAGATTTTCTGCTTCTTCTAATTTACCAAAAAGTTTTAAGTCGTTGTATCCAAAATTATTTTTCATAAATAAATCTAATTCTCTCCCACCTAAGATAAGGTTAACATGTCTAACAACCCAGTCTTGGAAGTCATAGGTGTCCCAGTTTGATTTTTCTTGTTTTTCCATAGTACAAATATACGACTTTTTTATTATTTTATTGTATTATTTGGGGAAAACTTTTATTTCTTTTGTTTTACTTACTAAGTCACCCCACACACTATCTTTTTTATACCGAGTAGCTCTAACTTTATGGTTGTCTATGTAATGATACTGTGTAATGTCTTCGTGGATTCTTGGTTTACCAAAAATTATATAATGCCATCTTACTTCATTATCTCTTAACCATTGTTCAGTAATTTCTCTATGTTCTTCTTTTCTAGATGTAAAAAATGTAATTATATTACCTTCTTCATACCATTTATTAATTGTTTCTATAGAATTATGGTATGGTTTTGCTGTGGACATTCTTTCAAATTGTTCATTTGGGATGTCATCACAAATAGTCCCGTCAATATCTATAATATAATTAGCTTTATTAACTTGTTTTCTAATTTGTCTGTAACCAACCATTTTTTTCTCCAAGTATTCATCTATATCATATTTGTATTCACCACATGAAGAATAAAGACATTTTTTTTGAATTACTGTTTTTTTGTCTTTTGTTAAATAAACTTCTGTTATACTATTAGCGTAATGTTGTGTATAAATTAATGTTTCTTCCATTTTATTTATTTTTATCTATTTTTTTAATTATTGTTTTTTCCATTGCTATTATAACTCTTTCTAGATTTAGTATTTGTTTTTCTAGTTGAATTATCTGTTCTCTTTTTTCTCTTCCGATTTTTGCCTCCCATATTAACCATCCAAAAGCTATTACTTCTATAATGAATAGTAATATTAATAATGTTGTTTGTACCATTTTACCTTCCCACTTCTTTAATATATTTCTTTTTTGTTTCTTCCCAAGATAAATCAATAACATCCCAATAAAATAGTTGTTCTGGCTTAATTCTATCTTGTTCATATATATTTTTATACCTTCTAACTGCCTTTTTCTTCCACCATTTATCTGTGTATGGGATGTCATCTTGGAATTTTTTCTTTATTTTTAGGTCTTTTTCTTGTATCTCTCCTCGTAAAAACTCACAACCATTATCATACATCATTGCAAGATACACACCTCTCTTGAATCCGTGGTCATAATCTGAACCCTTTATACCACAATGTTTAAAAACTTTATTAAGGATGTTCTGTTTAGGTCCTGTAGCACTTATAGCCTTTTTATGTTCTTCTGGATGGTTATTTTTTAACCATTTATTCCATGGTAGATATGCACTATCATCTGGTTTTAATCTAACCTTACCAGATGTTTCACCCATTGTTTTGAAGTGTGGCATTCCATTGTACATGGAGTTGATTCCGTATAGAGATGTTGTTCCTACAGCAATTAGTTTATCACCGTATTTTTCTTCCCACGCATCTCTAATTGTCTTACAGGTTGTTAATGCAGCAACTAACTTTCCCATTAACATATTATACCCTCCTGGTTGGGTGGAACATATTGTAGTAGCTATCGCAGTATTGTTTAGTTTGTGTTGGTCGAATTTGTTTGTTTTATCCCAACCTATATAGGCATCTCTAACTTTAATACTTGTAACGTCAGACCCTAAACAAATCAAACCAAGGACTTTGTTAGTTTTCCTATCTCTTACCCAGAATTTCATATTACGTCCGGGATTTGCAACCCATTCCATTGTATGGATGAGTTTACGATAGTTTACCCATTCGGTAACACCTTTTCCTGGTGTTGCCATTTCAACATAAGGTTCTAAATCTTCAATTTCTTTTATGGTGTGGTTTAAGTCATCTAAATCTGATGGCACCCATAGATTTGTTCGGTAATCATATAATTTATTTTTTACCTTAGACATTTTACCACCCTTATTCATTTCTTGCCATTTTTTATAAAGTGTTTGTTCTTCTACAGACATTTCTTTAAGCATATCAAGATTGTCTATTAAATTTTGTTTTTGACCTTCAAAGTCAAAAATCTCTTCATTTTCTATAATATCAAATATTGTTGTTTGTTCTCCCATGGTTTAATAATAATATATTTTGTTGGTATTTTCAAGTTTTATTTACTTGTTAAATCCTAATATTTATGTTTAAAGAAAAAACTAATGGCTTGTAAAAATTGTAAGGAAAAAACATCTAAGTACCTAAAAGAACTAAATAAAATGGGTACTAATATTAATTTTGATAGGGAAGCTCGTAAAAAACAAATATTCGAAAAGACTTGGGATGACTCCATGGGTAAATTAAGGGGATGGGAACGTGCGGTACTAATATTATTTGCGTGGATTCCTTTAATTATTGGTTATTTTACCATAGTTAAATTTATCATCTTTCTATTTTAATTAAAATTTTCTTTTCTTTTAAATTTTTCTAGAATTTCTTTATCTTCCTCAGATAGTGATTTTGGCATTTTAACTTTAGGTTTTATAATTAAATCCCCCCTTCCAGTTGATGCGTTCATACCTTTACCCCTTAAATTAAAATTTTGTAATACATCACTTAGTGGTGGGATTTTTGCACTTAACGCCCCACTAAAATGTGGTACTTCTATACTAGTACCTAAAATCATATCCATAATTGGTACTTCAACCTCATAGTGAAGGTCTTGGTTAAAGAGTTTGAAATCTTTGTGTCTTGCAATTACTACTTGTATATTTAAATCACCAGTAGCTCCATTAGCTATCTCATCACCTAGATTTCTAAATGTAAAAACTTGTCCCGTCATCAAATCTACAGGCAATCTAAAATCTATGGTACTTGCTTGTTTGGTTTGACCTGCACCACCACAACCCCTACATGCTTCTACCACTATCTTACCTGAACCACCACACTGAGGACATTGTTCTCTTTGTATTTGTCTAAAAAATGCATTACCCACAGCTTTTTCTATAACCCCATGTCCTTTACACATATTACAAGGGTGAGAATTACCACCAGTACCTCTACAAACACCACAATTCATATTTCTATTATATCTTAATTTTTTAACCTCACCAAAAAATACATCTTCTAATGTTACTGTTAAAGGTAGATTTAAACTCCTACCCTTTCTTTGTTGTCTATGTGGGTTTTGTCTACCCCCAAAGAATTGATTGAATACATCGTCCATAGTAGGTCCACGACCCTGTCTTCCATGAAATGGGTTATTTAATTGATTATCGTATTGTGAACGTTTATTACCATCTCCTAGAGTGTCATAAGCTTCAGATAGTTCCTTAAATGTATTTTCATCACCCCCTTTATCTGGGTGATGAGTTTTTGATAATTTCCTAAATGCCTTTTTTATCTCATCTTGAGTGGCATTTCTATTGATATTTAGAGTTTTGTAGTAATCTTTATTCATATGGTTTACGATAGAAATAAATATAAAATTGTTTTATTTAAAAATGGTGAAAGAAATAAAGTCTTGTTTTCTTCCAACAGTAAAAAAAGTATCTTAAAGAAATATACTAAATTTATTGAAGAAAAAAAGCCTAAATTTGTAATGGAATATATTTCACGTAAAAAAGTTATGTTTGAGCTTGCTGTTATAACTAAAGAGTCTACTACTAATAGTCTATATGTGAAAGATTCTGTAGGTAGAACTAGAGAAGTTACTTTGGGTGATTCCGATTATAGGTTTATGAAGATGTTACCTTATTGGAAATCTGAGAAGATATATGACCACACTTCTAAATCTAAAATTAATTTTGATAGGATGATGGAAACTTACTTGGAGGACAAGGAGTTTAAACAAGTTTTTACTTTAAATAATAAAGTAATAGTTCAAAAAGATACTGATTTTAGTGTTTTTAGTTTAAAAACTGTCTCTGATGCTTTAAGATTACTAACGGTAATAGAATTAGAATTTTTAAATAATGGTCGTTATGATTGTTTATTTGTTACCGATAATAGTACTGTACAAAGAAAACAATTGTATAATTTATTGGAAAATGCTGGTTATAAGAGGGATTTTCTTAGAAAACAATATACGTATTAGTCTTTATTAAAAATAAATTCCACATCGTTAATATCTATTGATAATTTTTTTTGGTTCCTATCTACTTTTATCCTAACAAAGTTTTCTATTTCAGCCAAAATATCTTGATATTTGTCCCCTTTTATATTTAATTCTATTTTTGTTGTGTTAACATAGGGATTTAATTTTAGGTTTTCTGCTATTTCTGCACAGTCTTCTAAAATTTTAGACTCTTTTTGATTTTGTTCCATATCCCTTTATTTTCTTTATTTTCTACGTTTTCTTCGGTTTGGTTGTATCGATTTACAACTTCCTGGATACTAGTTTTTTTTATTTCTTCTATTATTTTTTTCTTATGTTGTAGGATTTCCTTCTGGTCCTTCGAGACTTCCCGACGGAACCATTCCTCTATTTTGTTCTTCTCCATTTAAATTAATTTTATTAAAATCAAAGTTTAATTTTCTTAATGAGTCTACAGGGTTTTCAGCGAATACCTTTTTTAATTCTAACATTTTTAACTCCAAAAGACTATTTTTTTCCTCTACATCGGTATTCCATTTAATAATAGCTTTTATTTCCTCTATTAAAACATTACAGTCTTCTTCCGTAAACACACTAAAAAAAGAAACTAATTTATGGGTTTCATTACTATTACCAGGTTTAATTTGTATCTTACTCCCTCTACTAGTAATAATCTTTTGGTCTTCCCAATCAATAGGTATTTTTAAATCCACAACGACAAAATTCTCATGCATTCTAATACTATTAAAAGTTTCCCCAAAAATTGATATGTGTTCGTATAGTGTCATTTAGTGTATTAAATATGTTATGCAATAAGAAAGACTCATCCCTAATAATAAAGCTTCCTGATATGGTAGATTATATGTTGTTGGTTCTGCATCGTATAGTTTTCTCACCAACATAGTTATATTCCTCATTATTACTAATAAGGAAAATATAAAAAAGAATGTGAATACCCAATGTATCATTTATTTTTTACTTTCTTCTAAAATTTCTTTTCTTAGGGTTTGTAGAACACTTTTTAATTCTTGTGCTGATTTTCTAGCTCTAATTCCAGCACTTTTATTTTTTTTATCAAAAAATTTCTCCGCATCTACTTTTATAGATGTTACTAATGTTTCTAATTGTGTTAATGTTTCCATATTATTCTTTTTTGTTTTCTTTTTCACTTTGTTGGTATGATTCCCAAGTTACAAAACTTTGGTTTACCATTGTTAATTTATTTATGAGGTCTAATGATTTTTCTAGTTTATCTTCGATACTCATATCTTGTACATTAAGAATTCTTTCTAATTCAGATTCTAACTTTTGTTTTTGTACTATTAATTCATTATTTATGATATTAATTATTCTCATGTTTTAATTTTAGTCAATTATTATTTAACTGTCAAGCTTTCATTTAATAATACATATATTTCATATAACATATCAAGTTCAGACTTGGTTTTGGATGTATGTAGTACAAAAAGTATAGTTAAAAAATATCTTAATTTCTCTAGGTGTTCATCATTTTTCTTATTATAAAAAGATTCATAAAAAAAATGGAAAAAGTAGTCGTAGTGTGTCCCTTCAGTATTAAATACTATATTCTCTTTTTTAAAGTTGTTTATAGTTTTTTCCCAACACCAATTAAAGTGTCCTGTAATTTCATCATCAGTTTTTATTACATCAACCCCCAAATACGTATCTTCTACCAAATTATACAACGAATTTAAATAATCACCGAATAAACTTACTTTAGAAACATTAATATTGTGTGCTTTAACCCATAAATTCATATCTTCACGACTTAGAGGTTGGGTCACGTATTTAAAAAATTGTTCTGGTAATAATCTTCTTCTTTCCATATCTTCCATAGTTTTAAAGATAGGTACTGAGATTGTTATAGGGAATAGTGTTATTGTGTTTTTTTGTTGTAAGACCACAATTTTTTCATTGCATCCATATCTTTGTTTACACCCTCTTTTACTTGTTTTACTTTTTGTACATCTGGTGTGTAACCTCGTAAATTAGTCATAGAAGCTTTTTGGTCTGCTATTTTTTCTGCTCTTCTTTTTTTAGATTTTAACATTTTTTCACCCAAATCACTTGGTACTACATTACCTAAAGCTACACCGTCTTTATCTTTTTGTGCATTTCCTGTTTCACTTGAGCCCTCTAAATATTTAGTTAGTCTTTCCATATTTTGATTATTTACATCAAAATCTATTAATCCTGGATATGCGAAATCATCAATGAACTCTTGGTCCTCATCATTATTTCTATAATATTGGTATTGGCCGTCCGCGTTTGTTGTTGACATTTCTTGATGTGGGAACTCTGGGTTTTCATTACCCTCAAAAGTTTCATACTCTTTAAATTTCTTTTTGGTGTCTTTCATCGCTTTATCATTCTCTGTCTTTGATTTTTTGACGGCTTTCTCATAAGCGTCATATCCCGGATGTTTTTTAGTACTTACAGCTTCTTCTAATTTATTTTTTAATTTCTTATTCACTAATTTTTTAATTGTATCGGTAGTAGTTTCGTTTACTTCTTTTTTATCATCCTCAACTTTTTTGATTGGTTTGATAACATTTTTAATCATACCGTCAATTGTATTTTCTAGTACCATTTTTTCTGCCATTTCATCAGCAACTGCTTTTAAAGATTCTTCTATAACAGAACTCATAGTTTCGTTACCTACCTCTTCAGTTCTTCCTTTTCTAAATTCTTTTCTATCTTCTTCAATTTCTGAAGCTTTAAATTCACCACCTTTATTATCACGAGCTAATGCATGGTTTTCACCAATTCTTTTAACCGCTTTACTAATAATTTTTTCTAAATCTGGTTGTTTTGCTAATATTGACATAATTTCTTTTTATTATAAATATCTAGTTATTCGTATTTACCTCCAGCATTTGAACCCATTGAATAAATTTTACCTATAGGTGTATTCATTTTAGTTTCTGGTCCTAGTATTGAGGTTATCGGTGATTTATAAATACTTCTTCTTATAATCTCCTCTATTTCTTTTTTAACTAATTCTTTTATGTAGGTTTTATCTTTACCTGTTTTTTTCGCTACTTCAGTTATTGCCTTTTTAACGATTTTATTATCGGTCAATTCTAAAGCGTTAATATCTCCTTGGTTACAGTAAGGGAAAGTACTACATTTTTTCTTTACTTTGACGAATTTTCCTCCAGGCCATTGTGTTTTTGCTTTTCCTCTCCAATTTTTCTCGTCTTTTGCCCACATTTTTGGGGTGGCGTACTGTCCAGAACTTGCAGCTGTGGTTGCTTCATCAAACTCTTCTTTTTTCTTCTTTTTCTTTTTCTTCGCAAATCTTGGGTCAAACCCCATAGGAGCCATAAAAGCTCCAGCACTTGCTGCTGTAGTAGCTTCATCCATTTCTTCTTCTTTATTTTTTTCCCATTCTTCGTGAGTCATTTGTGGATGAATTTCTTCACAATCATGGTCTTCATCTAAAATAGCTTTATACCCCATAGGGTCTTTACTAATTGCTTTTTTTAATGCCTTTTCAAAATTATTTTTTATTCCCATTATTTTACTCTTTTAATTTCTGATTGCCACATACTACGTCTAAACCAAAATGTTTTATATAGTTCTAACATTACCTTACTTACTATATCTACAATTTCTGCCCTAGTGTTTCTCCCTTTTTTAATTTCATCCGCTACAACTTTTTGTACTTCATTTTTAAATTGGGGTTTATTCATGAAATCTTTTATCTCTTTACGAGCTATTCTTTCAATTTCTCTTTTATCTGTATTAGTTAATGCCATATACTATAAATACTACTTAACGTTAGATACGACCCAGGAAGCAGTAACAATTGTTGCTGCACCTAAAAAGAAGTGAATCACAGGTTTATTATACCACTTAGGTCTCAATTCTTTTGTCAAATCTATGTATAAATCTATTCTTTGATTTAGTAGGTCTGTTTTTTCATTCATGAAAGCTATATGTAAACTGTCTTGGGTATGTAATGTTCTATAATTTGTTATTTGAGTCTTGAGTAAATTAATCTCTAACTTTTGTAAACTGTCTGTTTGTTCGTATACTTGAAATAGTGAGTCCATTTCAACCACTTCTTTTTCAGTAAAGGTGTGTGTCTGAGTAAAGGCCCATACTGGTGTAAACAATAATAAGATTAATACTAATTTTTTCATATTAATTACTTTTTTTAAGTCTATTTTTTAGAGAGTTGGTTGCCTGTTTTCCTGTTTTCTTTTTTACTTTAGGTTTTTTTGTTTTAAGTTCTTTTAATTCCTTATCTACATCAGCAATTTTTTTCTTCGTAACTTTCTTTTTCTTTTTTACGTTTTCTATTTTTTTATCAACTTCTTTTGTTTTCTTATCATTAGATTTAATATTCTTTTTAATCTTTTTAACTTTTTTACTGCTATTTGCATTCATCATCCATACAAGACCAATAAAGAATCCTATAATTCCGACTACCCATTTCCATGATTTTTTTAAAAATTCCATACTACTCGTTTTCTTCTTCCATTTTTTTAGTTGATTTTCTATCAGCTAGTACAGCTGCCCATTTTGCAGAAAATATCTGATAATAATCTTTTAACTTATTAAGCATCTCTAATGCTTCACTATCTATTTTAACCATACTTCCAGTTATGTATACACCATTTTCTTCCCCAACACTATAAAAGAATTCAGTATCAAATTTAACTAATACACCGGACCATTCCACATTATTACTATAAATATTTAATGAGTTATAATCTACTAAATCAGAAACCTGTTCTGTGAAATCATCCATTGTCTCTTGGTATACGTTTTTTTCTTCGTCTGTTAGGGTGATGTCTGGAGTTGTATACCCATGAACAATAATTTTACCACTAGACACATCATATTCTTTAGTTTTTTCTTCTTCCCTATCTAAAGTAATATCTTCAATGTCTGTAACTTGTTCCGTTAATCTTCTAGATTTATTTAATAAAGATTTCATTTCGTCGTACCTACTATTAGTGTACTCGTTATAATCTTTTATGTTATTTATTTTTTTCATAATATTTCAAAATTAAATGATGGGTTTATGTCGGTCCAATATTCATTATAATTACTTCTAGATACTATACCTTTAAAGTTTTCTATACCATCAACTAAGACATTATGTCCTATAAACTCATTAGGTATGTTTTTATTTTTACATATCTTATCTATTAGTTTTTTAGTTGTTTCTATTTGTTTATCAGTATATTTGTCCCAAAATAATTTATTTCTCCACTTTTTAGAGAATGTCTTACTACTATAAATATCCCCTAACCAATCAACATACTTACCATCCGTACTTCTTCTCTTTAACCAACCTCTATTTTCTAAACATACCACAATAACACCATCTTCTCTATAACCATAAAGGTAATGTTTGGATACATCTTTGTGTGTGGGTGTGTGTATTTTACCTTTTTTATCTATTATGTAGTTAGGTATTTTTTCGTAGTTACCATTATTTCTAAACTTTAGTGCGTTTAGATAATTTTTAATGTCTCTATTAGTATTACATAACAGTATTTGATTTACATTATCTTCCCTTATATCTAAGTGTTTTGTTGTCATCTTGCTGTTCTTTTTTACTAATGTTAAGTGCTTCTGCTAATTTTTCAAGGTCTTCTTCTGTAGGATTTATAGGACTTATCTCCTCCAGTGTCTCTTTTTTACCCACTTCTTTACTTAATTCTATTAGTTCTTCTTCTTCTAAATCTTCATTAGATTTAATAACTCTAACATCTTTTGTGTTGTCAACTATTAATGTTTGTGTTGTATCTGTTAACCTATCTAATGAAATGTCCGTCTCATCGTAATGTAAACCGTCATTACCGTTTTGACCTATAATATTCATTCTTTGTTCATCTATGTCTACTACGTCTTCTTGTGTATCGTGTAAATAATTTTCTAAATCTTCAAAGTATTGTTCATCTAAAAGTTCTTGGTCGAATAATTCTTTGTCTTTCGTTTCATCTTTTTTATCTTCTCTAACAAGAGCTTCGGATACTTCTTCCATGGTATATGGGGTGTTGAATTCTAAACCGTCTGGTTTTGACATTTTAACCTCATTTTTAGGTCTTATTTGGGCAAACGCAAAATTAGCGGCTACAACCAATGCAATTGCTAATGGGTCGAACACAAATATAATTAACAATAAAAACCAATTAACCACTTCATTCATCGGTTTACCTGTGGTTTCCGCCAAATATTTTAAAGGCCCTAATTCTCTTTCGGCTTCATTACTTACTTCTTTATCTAATAATAATATATCAGTAGATGATATAGAATCTAGAACAGCTTCCAATTTTACATTTACATCATTCCTATCAACAATTGTTAATTCCAATTCTTTTTGTAAAGCTCTTCTTGTAGAACTGGATGTTGTTGTAATTACTTGTTCCGCTTCTTTATCATAATAAGATACGGATGCAGGATTAGATAGTGATACTCTTAAATCCGATATTGTTTTATTGAGTTGGGTTTTCTCAATTGTTAAATCTGTTTTTTGTTCTTCAAACCTAATTTGTTTTTGATTTATTATTGCTAAAGATTTGTCTAGGAGTTCGGATTTAGTGGCGGTTTCTTGGTAAGCACCTGATAAGAACCCGTATATTCCACCACTGGTAATTAAAATTAGTATAAAACACGCTAATGAAAGATATATTTTTAATGCTCTATTAATTGTGTCCCAGTATTGGTATAGTAAAGAGGCGACTACCAGTTTCGCAAATTCTAATGAACCGGCCATTATTATTACTTGGGTGGAGGCTCCCGCAAACAATTTACTCAATCCAAACACCGAATAAAATGCTGCAGAACCAGATACTGCCAATGCAGATAACGCAATTAATAAAGGAAAAAGTCTTTTTTTCATTTTTATCTTTATTGATAAATATTAATCAGCTAGGTATTCTAACAGTTGGTAACTATCATTTCTTAACTTTCTTAGTACTTTTTCTTTAATTTGTCTAACTCTTTCCTTAGTAAGACTTAGTCCGTCACCAATTTCTTGTAAAGTCATAGGTGTCCCACATAACCCATAATAATCTATAATAATGTTTCTTTCTCTCTCATCTAATGAAGACATAAGTTTATAGAGTTCATCTTTTAAATTAACTTCATCAGCAAAAATGTCTTCTGGATTTTCAGCGTCTGGATTTGCCAGTATATCTATTAAGGTATCCCCCTCTTCATTTATTGGTCTATCATAATTTATAGTAACTGGTAACATAGCTAGTTTACTATTCCATTTTTCTATTTCTTGGCTAACTTTTTTCTTTTCTCTTTGTAACTCTTGAATTATGTTTACTGGTAGTCTTATTGTTCTCGCATTTTCATTAAGACATTGCAATATAGATTGTTTTACCCACCACACAGCGTAAGAGATAAATCTAAATCCTTTGTTCCAATCAAAGTTTTTTATAGCTTTAAGTAACCCATAGTTACCCTCCGCTATTAAATCTGATAGTTCAACACCTTGTCCTTGGTAATCTTTGGCTACACTAATAACAAATCTTAGATTACCTTCCAATAATTCTAAATGTACTTCTTCCCTCACTTCTATAGGTGTTTTTTTATCTAACATTAGTTTAGCTAGCTCTTTTTCTCTAGCTGGTGTAAGTACTTTTCTTTTTCTCACATCTTTTAAATAATGTGATATTTCTGCCTGATTTATAAATGTATTTTTTGCCATTATATTAATTTTTATTAGTTACTCTGTTATAGTACAATAAGCGTACCAAAGAATATTGACTGACTTTTTGTCAGTTATATTATATGAGTACAAATATAAAAAATTAATTTGTTTCCGACAAGATTTTGTTGGATTATTTTATATACAGTAGTTTTCTTTAACTATTTGGAGTGCATCTTCTGCGTTTTCAAACCCTCCGGTTAAACTCCATACCATTCTTTTACCTTCTATACTATCTATAACCATTACAGGTGTGAATTTAACATTATTTGGGTACTCTCTTGATAAGTCTACAAAATCCCAACGATTATCCGCTTTTTCTTTATCCCAATTCTCTGTGTTGGTTCTGTCCGATGCGTGAGTTATAGATTTATTTTCAAAAGGTATTTTTTCCTCTGTTAATTTTTCTTTTAACTCTAGACAATCTGGACATGCATCTTCTGTGTAAATTGTTAATTTATAATTATCAGTATCTAATTTCATTTTTTTTTACTTATTAAATTTATTTAAAAATTCCTTCTCTTCATTGGTTAGACTATCTATACCTTCATCTAGTATTTTATCCAATAGTCCATCAATGGTCATAGGAATTAACTTTGTTTCTTTAAAACTACTAATTTTTTGATTTTTGTCAATATTTTTTTTTAATTTTTTTACTCTGTCGTTAACTATAGATTTTAGTTGTTGAGTTAGTATCTCGGCAACCTTCGGGTCTATGTGTTTATATTTTCGTTTACTTCTCCCAAATAAATGATTTTTTAAATTTTCATCCAACCTATAAGATAGTTTTCTAGGCTTTGGCATAAGAAATAGTGTGTTAATGAAGGGTGAAAGAAATTCTTTTAATATCTCATCTATTTCTTCAAAAGATAATCTAGATTTTACACACATTATTATTACGTGGTCTCCAGTGATGAAAGTAAATTCTTCTTCAGTAACTATAGTTTCCATAACATCTCTAATGTTATTGACCACCTCAGCATTTTTTTCAATCATACTCCAATTACCGAACATAAATAAAAGATATTGTTTAACTCTTGGTCCCATACTATATAAATATTTATCTTAGTTTAGAAATATTACTTTCTTTGTTAATTGTTATTACATTATCTGACCATTCCCTAACTAATGGATTATGGGTAATTAAAAATATATTTTCAAAATAGTCCTTTACTCGACTAAAAAATGTACCCACTTGGTCTAGGTTTTCGTTACTTACCTTACCCAATACCTCATCAAATACTGTTATATTAGGTCGAGGTAAACACGATACTTTAGTCAACACAGTTCTAATTGCTAATGATGCAAGTGTTTTTTCAAAACCACTACCAGTAACTAATAATTTTTCTACACCAGTATTATTATCTACCATCCAAAACTCTACCTCATTTTTATCACTAACTCTTATTTCAACCATAAAATTAGTTACGTCGGATAATAACCTCATTAATTCACTATTAAGTTGTGGTACAACACTTTTAACTATTGTTTTTATTATTCCATTTTTACCAAATACAGTTAAGTAAGCTCTAAAAATTTCTTCAACTTCATTTTCTTTTTTAATTTTACTTATCTTAGTATTGTGTTCCACTATAGTATCTTCAGCTACTTTTATCCCATTAATATTACTTTCTATATCCCTTATTAAAGAATCTTTATTTGTTTTTAGTATGTCTATGGTAGAGTTGGTGGTTAATATTTTTTTATCTATTTCTGCATTTTCTTCAAGTTTATTCTTATTGTTCTCCCATTCTTCCAATTTATTTTTTACCTCCCTTATATCTAATTCTTTTTTATTTATTTCTAATACTAATCTTTCTTTTTTTAACATTTCTTTCTCATACTCATCAAAAACTGTTTTTTTGGTCGTAAGTTTATCTACATCTTCATTTAGATTAGTTAGTTTTATTTCTTCCTTATTTATTGTGGTGGTTAGTTGGTTTACTTCTTTTTTTAAGGATTCAATCTCATCTGTATGGTCGACATCTTTTAAAGGTTGTTTACAAGTAGGGCATATTTCTGCCTCTATTAAATTTTTTAATGTTTTGTTTAAATTTTTTAAATTAGTTGTATTTTGTATCTTTTTATGTAAGGTATTATCTCTCTCTTTTGTCTTATGACTTAAAATTTCTAAGTCTACCTCTTCTGGGATTTCTTTATCCCCATAAGCTTTTAATTTTAAATCTAAACTTAATAAATTTAAATTATTTTCATCTAAATTTTCTTTTAGTAACCTAGGATTTACCTTCTCTATTTCACTATCTATATCAGTAAATTTTTTACTTATTAATTCGTCCCTATTTTTATTATTATTTAAAAGTTCAAGTTCTACTTTTTTTAAATTTTTTTCATTCTCTATGTTATTTTGTGTTAAGGTATTTTTTGTTTCCTCTTCTTTTTTAATACCTTGTTTTAAATCTTCAATATTATAAACATTAGATATTAATTTTTTTGACCAAGCGGAATACATTTCTTTACATGTTTTTTCTTTGTCTTTTAAAACTTCTAGACCTATAAATCTACTTAAAACATTACCTCTTTCTGTAGGTTTTGACTCTATAAGTGATTCTAGGTTACCAGCGGTAGATAAAACTGTTAATAAAAAATCATTCATAGTACCAATAGATTCCTTTATAAACTTTTCCGTTTCTCTTCTTTGTTCACCTGTAAAATTTTGTAATGAACCGTCTTTTTTTCTTTCTAAAAACTCTAAACTGGTACTAACAGACCAATCTCCCTTTTTTGTCTTTCTTCTTTTAATTTTTCTAACTATAATATAATCTTTTCCATCTATTTCAACTTCTCCTTGAACGAAAACTTCATTACTTTTTCTAAATCTATTAAAAATATCAATTGCTTTAGTAGTTTTGGTTGTGGTGTTAAAGAATAAGAATAGGATTAGGTCTACAGCTAAAACGGATTTACCACCAAAATTGGGTGGGTTAGAGTCTATAACGGTAATACCCCCTAGTTTTTCTACATTTAGTGTGTTATTATCCCCAAATGATAGGAAATTAGAAAATTTTATATTTTTAATATATACTCTTTTGTATTTGGTGTCCATTTCGACTTCATCCGCAATTTTTGCGTTTACCTTATCATCTAATCTTTTCAACAAATCTATATCCACTCTCATATCATTTGCCATAACAAATTGTGACATAAGATTTCTTTGGTATGTTGTGTCCATCACATTTTGGTCCAGGTCTATATCTAGTTCGTTACCAGAATTTCTATCAATAGCTCTAGTAAGGACTGTTACATTCTTAGAATTGTATTTGTTTTGGAAGTAACTTCTAACTCTTTTAATCCTTTCTTGTGTAAAATTCTCTGGTATGTCATCCCATGTTACCTTAATAAAAGGATTTTCTAACTTATCTATTTCCATGTCTTAAATATCGTATATTTATTAGTATAAATCAATATGAAGTGAAAATTAGAATAACAGAAAATCAGTACACTAAATTAGTTAAGGAACAGAGGATTAGTATAGACAAAATTAAGAAAAATATTCCTGACCCACTAAAGAAAATAGCGGAAGCTATTATCAATAGATTAACTAACCCTAGTCCTGCTGATTATAAAGCATTACGTGAGTTATCTAGAAGTAGATTAGAAAAAGTTTTAAGTTATATTCCTTCTAAATACAAAAATAATGGTGATGCTCCAACTTTATACCCAATACTCACTTTACCAAAAAAAATTAATAGTTGTTATGGGTATAGGACTGCTACTGGTACTAATAGAATGCACAGTGGTGTTGACTTGGATACAACTGATTTAAATGATGAACAACCCCTTATATCTACATGTGCTGGTATAATAAGTAAATCTAATGATGATACGGGGGGTGCTTGTGGTGGTTTTATAAAAATCAATTGTAACAATGGGGATTCTGTTGGTTATTGTCATCTTAAAGTTGTTAATGAAAACTTATATGGTTTAAAAGTACCTAAAGGATTTCCTATTGGTGTGTCTGGAGGTGGGATGCATGACCACGGTACGGGTAATTCTTTGGGCCCACATTTACATTATATAATTTGGAAGGGTGGTAAAAAAGTTAACCCTATAAACGTAATGGATGGTGGACATACTATTCCTGCAAGTGGTAGTGAAAATAGAAAGGGTAAATACTGTGACCCTAACGTGAGATAGTTTCAAAATAATCTCTAAAAATTTTTCCTTTATATTTTTCCAATTTACTATAAAGTTCTCCGTCTTTTTGTTGCTTAATATCTTCCATCAATAAATCTATATCATTTTGTGTTTTAGGCATTAACCCAACTAAAACTTCTGTGGGTACTTTGGTGGGTGTTGTTTTCCAGTATCTACAAAGTTGGATGTACCCGAGATTTACCCCTATGTTTTTTGTTATTTTTATATTAGTAGAGAAATTTAAAAAAAACAGTAGTAATTTTAGTAGTGGGTTTTGGATTACTTCTTTTATTTTGACTTTTATATGGCCCATAGTATCTTTTTTAAAATTTTCAAATTCTACTCTATTTAACATTTTAACAAATTTATCTTGGGTGTTTTTAAAATCGTTTTGTGACGATAAGTATTTTTTTTGTAGAAGAATGGTGGACATCCCATTAAAGTGGTTATATCGTATAGGAACTTTTTTTATTTGTTTTCCTAAATTTAATATTTTTGTAGAAAACATAACATCCTCAAACCCCCAGTAATAAGTCTCATCATAACCACCTATTTCTAAAAATTTTTCTCTTTCTAAAACTACTGGAACTTCTTTTAAATATTTTTTTTGTTTTATTATTTTTAAGGGTTCAATATCACTATGTAACTCAGGACCCACCATATACACTTTATTAGTTAAGTGACTGGTTAAATTTTTAACCCAAGTATCATCTAATACTTCACAGTCATCGTGAAAAAGAGCGACATATTTACTGTTTGAATTTTTTACCCCAATATTAAATGCTTTGGGTAGGTGATTTGGTGTGGATTTAATAATGTTTATTCTTTTGTTTACTACGTGCAAATATCCTTTATCTAAGAGAATATCTTTAACATTTTGGTTAGGACTATTATCGACCACTATTAACTCAATCTGCCACCCTATATGGTTAGTTGTAGATATAATACTAGATAAGGTTCTTTCGGTTAAAAACTTATTATTCAATCCGTTTGTAATTACCACACAAGAGATACTATTATCTACCATCCTTCTTTTATTGTTCTAACAATATATTCTTTATCTTCTTTATTTAACCACCACCCCACTGGTATACAAATCATTTCATTAACTAACTTATCTAGGTTGGGTAAATTTCTTTTGTATTGTTCCACACATGAATGTTTATCATTACGTTCATGTATCCTACTAACCATAATCCCTTTAGACTCCATCATGTCCATAAATTTTTTTTGATTTTTAACCCTAATCGTATAAATCCAATAAGAACATTCATTTTTATTTTTTATTAGTTTAACATTTTTTAAACCGTCCAATTCTTTATTGTAATATAAAGCATTTTGTTTGTGTTTTTCTAAAATAGTTTCTATGTGTTTAAAATTACACAACCCTATAGTTGCCGAAACATCATTCATATGAAACTTAAACCCCCATTCTGGTATATCATTTTCACACCTAAAGTCTTTTCGATTATCGTCCCTATCAATGCCATACCACCTTAAAAGTTTTGCTCTTTTATAGTATCTGTTATTAGGTAAAATCAAACATCCCCCATCAACAGTTGTTAGGTGTTTAATTGCTTGAAAGCTGTAAATGGTAAAGGCATCATGTTTAGTATTTCCTAATTTTTTACCCTTGTACTCTGAACCAAATCCGTGAGCACCATCTTGTATTATCACAGGCCTAAATCCGTATTTATTTTTACATTTTTGTTGTATTTTTTCTACCCTATCTAAATCAATAGCGTTACCACCCCAATGTACCAACATAATTATTTTTGTTTTTTCTGATAATTGTTTCTCTAAATCATCTAAACACATATTACAAGTTTCAGGATTAACATCCACCCACTTTATATTTAAATTATTAGCTAATATAGGCCAATTAGTCGCTGTACAGGTTAAGGGACAACTTAGTACCTCATCACCATCTTGTAAACCAGGCCACTCCCCTAATTGTGGTGCATAATCAGATGAACTTTCAATGGTGTTTGTTGGGTTTTTTAATAAATGTAGTGTTAAGTGTAAAGCTGAGGTTGCGGAATTTAATGTGACTAAATTATCAGTATTAAAATAATTTTTTAGTTTTTCTTCAAATTTTTTAACTTGTGGTCCTTCACCCACAAATCCAGACATTAGAACTTTACCCACTTCAGTAGGTGCATCTTCTGACATAAAAACTTTAAATAGGGGTATTTGGGTTTTATCCATAATTTAAATATAAAATATTATGGATAATAAATCAAATTAAACTACTCCTGGTCCGTTGTCTTCGTCTTTTGGTCTATTTTCTTCGAACCACTCTACCATTGCATTAATTGCCCATACTGACCCACTAGCTAACATACCGTCAAAAAATATACTAGTGTAAGGGATAAACGTCATGCTTTCTGTTGGGGAGTAAAACGTTAATGAGAAAAAGAATCCTACCCATGTAGATGTACACATCATACATCCAAGTAAGTCACCAAAAAAAGTTGATTTTTTTGTTATCCATTCTCTTGTGGTGTCAAATATAGTACCAAATACTAGTATTTGGGACATTCCGTAAGCTGCTAAAATCCATATAAGTGTTTCCATAATTTAATCTATGTATGTGTCGTTTAAGTTAGATGTTCTCATGTATTTTGTTCTTCTATTTACTGTTACGTTTTTGAAGTGTTCTAACACATCATCTTGTTCTTTTATTTTATTTTTTTGTTCATTTATTATAGTTTTTGACTCTACTAATTCTGACTTCATTTTTTCTAATTCTTCTATTAGGTGAGTATCTTTTACCTCTTTTGTTACTATTTTTTCTACTATAATTTCTTTTTCTACCGGTATCTCTTTTATAACTTCTTTTATTATTTCTTTTTCTACTGGTACTTCCTGTATTTGAGATTTTGGTAAAAATGGTGCTACTCCGTATTTATCCAATGTTAATCCGTCTTTTGCACACTTTACAATAAAATCTGATGTATTGTCTATTTCATTTAATTTACAATATTCATCAAATTCTTTTTGTAGTGTTTTATTTATTTCAATCATTAGTTAAAATTTCTTTTTCTTTTTCTATATCATCAATATCTCTTATTCTAAAATTAAGATATGGTTGGGGATTATCAAGTGTAAAAAATTTATATTTTTCTGTCTCTACGTTGTACACTCCATACCCATGATTCTTTATACTTTCTCCAAAATTTTGTATTATAGTAGAGCCTACCATATAAGCTTTTTTACCTCTAGGTATTTTAAAGGTTTGTCTTTTGTGTATGTCCCCTGCGAATACAACATCACACCCATCAAACCTATCAACACTAAAACCATCTTCAAACACAAAACCAAAATCATTCGAAGCACCTTCTATTGGTCCATGGAATAACCCTATTTTATATTTGGTGGTATTGTCAGGTATATCAGGACTAACATTATGACTTCTCAAAGAATAGACACACCAAAGAATATTTTCGTCTTCGTAACACCCTTTATCTTTGTAATAAATGATATTTGGGTTGTTAAGACTTTCTACTATCGGTGAAATAGCGTCCATCCTATCCATATTATTTTCTAAAAAGTCGTGATTTCCTATAATATAAACACACTTACAGATTTTTGCTGTTTCTGTCATCACCCAAGACATTAGATTGATTAACTCTGGTGTCATTTGATTTTTAGAGTGTACAAAATCTCCGGTAAATACGATTCTATCGGGTTTTAGTTCTTTCCAATCTTTTAAAGCCTTTTCCAAAACTTTTTTATCTCTTTTATGTTGTTTATAAAGTTTTAAGTGTAAATCAGAATAATGTATTATTTTATTAATCATTACTTGTTTTTTATTTTATTTATTATTTCTGCCATACCAATATTTATATCCCCATAGACCGTACCCGTAAAAAATTTCAATAATAGAGTTATAGCCCCTATAATTAATAAACCTATAAAATGTGTAGTTATGACATGATATGTGTATATGGAAATAATGAGACCTATAACTATCATTCTGTAATTATAATATAGAAACATCAATGCACTATACATGAAATTTGCATTATCATATACCCAACCCAGTCCTTTTTTGGGGTGTATTTCTTGATTTGCTCTACCTCTAATGTCTGTTGTAAATGTAGCGAAAAAATATAGTGTAAAAGAAACTACTATAACTTCCAAAAACATATACCAAAGAAAAAATATTATAGATGGTAATAGTGTTATAGGTATAGTACTAATACCGTCCCAAAGATTTGGCCATAATCCATCTAGTTCTTCTGGTATATTGTTAGTTTCTTTTTTATTTACTTTTACCATGACTGTAACTTCATGGTCTTCCCCATACAATTCTTTTAGTACTCTTACTCTATGGTTTCCATCAGCAGCTCTGTAAGGTTTACCATCCCAATCACCTTCATGGACCTCTATGTAACCATATTTTTCAGGGTTATAACCAAATTCTAAAATACTTTCTTTTATCTTTGTAAGTCTACTAGGTGTTGTGGTTTTTCTCCAAGCTCTTCTTAGTCTTGCTGACATAGATTCATCTAGAGTGTAACTCCAAGTATCTCGTATCTGACCAACTTTTACTTTTTCAAGTTTATCGTATTCTATTAGTTCACCTATTTCTGCCATTAGTTCATTATTTTTAATATTTCATCTCTAAAATCATAACATTTAATAATTTTATAAGTTTCGTTATTTTCATTAAACCACACAATGTAAGAGTCACCCAAGTCTAACTCCGTATTTCTTTCAACTATTAATTTATAAAAAGATAATTGTAGTGAATATGTATTTAATTCACAAACATCTAAATGACTTAAAGGTTCTTTAAATTGTTGCCATTTATTATTTTCTTTTATAGCTTTATTGGTTTTCCAATCCCAAATTTCTAATTTTTGTGATTTTTCGTTATAGAATAATTGGTCAATCATTCCTGTAACACCCCACTCTTTATCTCCAACTACAACCTCTGCCCTTACAGGTATTAATTTTCCAAATGATTTATTGTAAAAATCATCAAACATTTTTTTTAGTTTTTCTACCGCTTCTTTACATTCTAACATATTTTCTGTCCCACCCAAAGCTTCAGTAATTCTGTGTTCTGGAAATGGAAATAATTTGTTAGTTAAAAAGTTTTCTGCATATTCATGAAAAGCTGAACCTTTTTCACATGAAAAATCTGCTTTATATTTCCACTCTTTTAAAATCTCTTCTTTTGTTATACCTCTTTCATCTGCCTTTTTTTTAGACCAATAGTCTTTGTCAAATGGGTGCTTATATTTACCTATTATTGAGGTTACAGATTTTGTTTTTACACCGTCCAAATAATAGATATGTTCCTTGTCATGAAACTTTATATTGTTAAATTTAGCTAACTCTCTAGTTATTTTCATATTATAATAATTTTATTTCTTTTAGGTTGTTTATACCACCTAGTTCTCCCACATCTTTATCTTGAGGTAATTTGATGAGTCTTACCCTACCTGTTAATTTCCCACCATCTAATTTCCTATATAAATTTTGTGCATCTTTCCAAGCGTCTCCGTCTAAACAAATTATAACATTCTTTTTTGCGTTGTCATATAATTTACCCCAAAGTTTGTCACTAACACTTTTCCCTAATACTGGAATGGCGTTAGGCACAAAAAACATATCGAACACCCCTTCCACTAAATATATATCTTCTTCCCAATTAATTAAATGTTCGTTGAATATAATTTTATCTTTTTCTGCTTCGGGATTTTTGTATTTATTTTTGTGTCCTACATAAGAACGAGAAACAAAATAATTAATTTCTTCGTTTTCATCGAAAGATGGGACTATTATTCTACCTCTATAAGGTCCTTCTGTTGTATACCCAATAGAGTATTTGGATATTATCTCATCACTTATATTTCTTTTTCTTAAGTAATTATAAGCTTCTTTATATGGTATTGTTAATTTGTTACCTTTAGTAAATGAGATGTAGTGGTGAGGTAATCTTACGTCTTCATATTTTCTTTTTTTAGTTTTAATGAAATCCCCACCTATTAGTTCCCAGGTGGATTTGTGTCTTCTATTCCCCCACTTTAAAAATAATTTATTTAGGGACCCATGAGTAGCGTAAGTTTCTGAACATGCCCAACATTTATACACCCCTTGTTGATAGTTGACTTCGAAGTTTCCTTTTCCATCCCCCTTATCCAGCCCTTTTATGTCATACGAACATACGGGACAATCAAAGGAGATTTGTCCCTTATTAGGATAATGTGAGTTTATTTCCCCTAAAATGTCCTGTAATAATTCTAATAATAGTGGTGAGTCTTCCATATGATAAATGTATGGAATTTTTTATGGGTAATCAATTACCATAAATTATTTTGATTCATATGACCTAAAACACATGTATAAGCATCACACATATCAAAATTTTCTTTTTTAAGGGTGTTATTTCTAGTATAAGCCCAAGTTAGGTGTGGTTCTTTGTTGGATACTTTTTGCCAAATAATATGTTTCTTATCACACCCCACTTCATATTTACCAAATAAAACTTTTCTACCTTTTATATTTTCTGCGACTAACTCTGGAAAAGCAAATTTTCTAGAGTTATAGGTAGAAATAAATGATGGTATAATACCTAATACATTATAAATGGTTCTAGTTATAAAAGAATTATACCTCATTAAGGTAGCTACTGTTCTAATATTATTAGAATTTATAAGTGGTTCTTCTATAATAATTTTAGTTATACCAATATTTTTATAATCTATTAGTTTGTCATGAAATTGGTCTGCTTTAACTAACATTTCTTCTATCTTATCTTCTCTTTTGGGTTTTACTTTTGGTGAAAAGTGTGTTAGTTCTAGTAATTCTTGTTTTTGTATATCAAATAATGCCCACCCTATTGTTTTGGTGGAAATATCCAGACCTAAAACTTTAGGTGCTTTTCCTATATTATTCATTCGTAATATTTTTTATTTTATATAATACTATAAAATAATCCTAGAAAGTAAGTACTAGTTGTAAATTTACTGGTGTATTTTTTGCTTTTTCTATAGGTCTATCAGGAATAGCAACAGCTATCAATCTATTAGATGAATCATACAGTCCAATTTCCGTTATATAAGAAGAACTAATATCAGATAAATCCCATATATTGTGTACATCACCAAATGGTGTTTGGAATTGTATCCCTGTGTTTTCTCCTCCCGCACCATAGTAAGGTGTTTCCGCTGGAGAAGCTGTTTGGTTTTCAGTAACATAAAATTCACCTGATGCTGCAACAATATCAACTACTATTCTATATTCTTTTTCGAAAGAATAAAAACTACAATTTGCTGAACTAGCTCCAGTAAAATATATTTGAGTTGCTGCCGAAGCAAATGACATCGTATTAGCGTTAGGATTTCCTGAATGAAATGGGTAAGCTAAGGTACCACCAGTAGAAGCACCACTGTAATTAAAATTAGCTATAATACCAGGGTCTGTTATAACAGCAAATCCTTTGTCTAAATAAGCTATACCCACTGGACGGTCTTGTACTTGTGCATAAGCTTTAGGTGAGTTTGCTGATGATACTGTTTCAGTAAATCTAAAATTGTCTACACCAGAATTAGGATACCCAGTAGGTGTACTTCCTGAAACCCAACCATTTGACCAACTTGTTATACTAGTATTTGATGCGGATAGGGATGGTCCAAGTATTTCATCACAAAATAAGAATGCCACATTTGTCGATGGTAGTCCTGGGTTACCTACTATATTACCTTCTATTTTTGGGTTACCAAAAAATTCACCTTCATCTGAATTATCTGATGATGTTGCTAATGGGTTATAATAAGAACTATATAATTCATAATTACCTTCCGACCCCGCTATATTTTTAGGTACCAATAATTTTAATGTTCTACCATCTATTAAAACTCCGTATTCACTTTTTGGTATTTCAGCAACAATTGCTTGTGCCTGAGAAAGTCCACTAAATCCTGTATTTGCCCAAGTTGATAGGAAAGCGTTTGTTGTTCCACTATTTGCTGGCATATTAAATGAAGAATATAGATTAGAAAAAGCTCTTCCGTTTGACGGGTTTCTTTGTATTATTGTAAATGGTAAACTTGACCCACTTATATAGTTCCACCCTGTACTTGCGGAAGCATTATAAGGCACTAGAACTGCTTCTATCCTTTTTTCACTTGTTTGTATTTTTTTAAATTTTCCCATTTTAAGTCCAACTTTTATAATTACTAGAATTTATACCCCTATCTAAAACTAAGGATGCTCTACCCGCAAAGTAAAGAGGTACAATATGAAAGGGACTACCCTCAGTTCTACCATTTGCGTTATTTTGAATACCTGGAAATACTTTATTTGTTGTTAGTGAGGGGTTACTTGTGTAACTTACAAACATGTATTTACCTTTATCTGGTGGACTCATTACAGATATATATTTCGAAGGTGCAAAAATTGCGTAGTATTCACCTGGAGTACCGTAATATCTACTATTTTCATTACTTTTACTCTGGTCTATAAATCTATTTCTAGCTCCCCTTATCCTTTGGTTATCCACATATAAAATAGCTTCTTTATTAACTAAAACACTATTTTCAGTACATTTACTTTCGTTCCTATAAAATTCTAAAGCTTTTGTATCCATTTTATTTAATTTATTACTTGTCCGTTTGTAACTTTAAAGAATAGAGATTTACCCCCACTTGTTTGCCACGGATTTGAACTGTTATGCCCTCTAGGGTCTTCGGAATAAGAACTTCTATCTCCACCGGCTTCACCATAAAAACGGAATGTAGCGTTATCATACATTCTGTAATAGTTTTGAGCTGATACGTTTTTGTACGCGAAAGATGGTGATAATGCTGCTTTATTAAATTTAAATCTCACAGTTAATTTACATGGTACAGCTCCATTTGATTCGGAAGATTGTACTTCCCAACTTATAGGTATAGATATATTGTATGATGTTAATCCACTTCCACTTAGTCCTGCAATATAACCACCACTATACGTATCAGTTTTCCAGTAACTATTATTTTGTTTAGCTATGGTAATAAATATATTATCTGCCATTTTTGCTTGTCTTGTAAATAGTGTATAGTATGGGTCGGTTTCTGCTACTACACTCCCCGCTACTGTACTTAACCCATTATCTTTAGATGGGTATAGTGAGAAGTTTGGTCCCCCACTTTTAAGTCCTTGTTCGTTAGTGTTCCAATTAGCTGTATATTCCATACTACCCATTAATAAACCAAATGTATCGGATGGGTGAGTTGTGTAAGTTATCTGAACCCCTTTATTATTACTACTATTAATATCTATATACTCACCCTGACTTTGAGTTAATCTTTTTAACTTAATTGGGTAGTATGTTGGTGAAAAATTAGAATTTGTCACGTTAATCACTAACCTTGTGGTTGGTATTGTTACGTTTATATTTTTATAAGCTTCACTATCAAATCCTGCTGTGGTCATACTTACTTCTCTTTCCATATCGATAGAACTTACAAACCCTATTAGGGGTTCTATTTGAGCAGCAAGATTACTTACCCAACCATTTTGAGTTGAGTTCATATTGAATGTTGGGTATGACTGTCCGTTTTGATTCCATGTGGACATTCCACCACAATTTAAATAACCAACATCAAATGCTGCAAATCCAATCCCGTATCGACCAGCTCCTCTTAAATAACGTGTACCGTTTTCATCTAACCCTGGTGAAAATACTAAAGAAAAAGGAGAAGGTAATTGTAAACCTTTTAAGTTTGTACCAGTAAAATCAATACCAGTATGTTGTCCTTTATTCATAAATGCACCCCCAGCCATGGCAAGAGCATTATAATAACTACTATCTTTTAATGGTACTAATTTTATACCACTAGTAGAGAAATTTGTACCATCATATATCTTAACAGAATCCACATAATCAATATATTGTCCTATACCATGTTCAGATAATTCACTTAAGAAATTAAGATATTCACTATTATTACGGATGTTTAATGTGTTTTCAAAATAATTAGTTGTAGCGGTAGATATAGTAGTTGCAGCGGAAGATAAAACATCTTTATGGTCATCTATATATTTTGAAGCTAATAACTTACATAAAACATAATAGTCAGATAAATAAACGTCTATCTCTACTTCATTTCTATAATACTTAACCAAGTTATCAGTACCTTTAACACCAACTGCAACATATTTTTTCTTCCTAGTAAACACTTTGTTTGATGATGGTGTTTGCCACACAGCATTATTTATGGTATATCCGTTACTTATGGAATTTTTATAATTACTATCTTGACCTGTTGCGTCAGGTATGTAACCTAATTGTGCGGAATTATTAGCTGTACTACTACTATCACCGTGTGCTTGTGTATTTCTATAGTCAATATTACCATCTGAAATAACAAATTTATCAAATAAACTTATAAAACTCCCTGTTGATAGCATCAATTGACGCCCTTGTTCAGTTAACTGAACTGTCAATGTTGTTGCTGTTTGTGCACTTATATAACCCATATTATTATTCTCTTACTATATAATTATCTCGTTAAACGATTTCTTATCATTATTACACACATTTTAAACAATCACCATTACATGGGGATTCACTACCTAAATGTTTACATAATAAACAATAAACTTCTTTATTTTTACAATAACTTTCTATACTTCTATTATTATACCTTAAACACTCCATAAAAATCATTAAATCATTTTTATCTACTATACCATCACCATTAAAATCACCAATTAATTCATTACCTACTTTAGCCTTTGTACCAATTAGATTTAAAAAGACTATTAAATCTTTTATATCAACCACACCATCCCCATTAAAATCAGCACAACTTATACAATATGCTGGATAAAATTCTGTTATGTTGTGACCTACTTGCCAACAAGTTTCAAAATTACCACTTGTAGGGTTTTCTATTTCTTCTGGTTTTTCTGTTTTTTTATATTTTGCCCAGAGAGTACTTGTGTTAGTTGGTCCAACACCTAGAGTAGTATCTAGTAAAGATATTACACCTGATTTAATATTAGTTCTTGCCCCTCTAAAAATCGAGGGTAGTGTACCAAAACTTTGTTTGGTACTTTTTGGTTCCCCACCTCTAGCATCAGGTAAATCATAAAAACATGAACCTGTAAAAGCACTTAAACCTGTTTGTCCACTACAACTTCCACTCCCCACAAATCTACGATAATCAATATCCGAATCACCCAATCCAAATTGTGTAATCGACCCCATTAAACCTTTTCCTGTACCAATAATGCTTCTACCATAATCAGAAAGGTATAATCTAAAAGTGTTACCAGATAATGTATTATTATAAATCCCTAAATACCCCATTAAAAATCAATAGATATTGTAAATTGTTGAGTACTTTGTCTTTGAATTGGTGACTGCAATTTTGCTATAGCCATCAAGTCTGGGAACCCATTCTCATTATCATATAAACCAATTTCAGTTATTCTAGGGTTAGTATAACCATTAATAGCTGTATAATCTATCCATGTTGGGTTCGTAGAAGTTATATATTGTTGTGCTCCTAACTGTACCACATGTCTCATTTCATATATTGTTGCCATAATATCAGTTTCTAGACTACCATAAAAGAAATATTCGTCTCCAAAATTTAGCCCACCTAAATCCCCATTTTGTGGTATAGTAATATAATCGTTTAGACTATAATTTGTTGGTGTTGGGTTACAAGCTGGGTCAGTATCATTTCCGGTTAAGAAAAATGTTTGGTTTATTATATTCGTGGAAGCTATTTTAGTCCCTACTGTGTGTCCTGGGATGTCAGCTGTAATATCTTTCATGTTCCAACCATGTGGAGAAACTTTTTGTCCGTTTGGTACTATTTGCCATAATATATGTAAGGTGTCTGCCTCCCATCCGGTACCTGTTAACGCAAAATTATCTCTTAAGTAAGGGAATTCTGCACCTAAAGTGAATCCTATATCAAATGAGGTTTCACCTGGTTCCAAAGTTTCATTGACATAATAATTACAATGTAGCCCAGTAGTAACCCCGGCATTACCAACTGTATTATTTTCAAATAAATAAGTCATATATATTGTGTCACCTGGATTTTGTACCGCACCAAATGTAGCACATGCACCAGTAGGACATCCTGTACCAGCTGGAACTTTTTGTGTTCTAGGTGCTGGTAAAGTCCAACTTCGATTAGACTTATAAGACATAGCTGCTAATAATTCTTCATCATCTATAACCACCATTTTATAATCTGGAAATACTTTTCCAACTCTATTAGGTGTTGCTCCACTACCAATATTATCATCCCATAAATGATAGTATCTTAAACCATCATCATTCATATTAATATTTTTACTAGATAACATTAAGTGTGGATTAATTGGGAAAACATCTGGATATGATTGTGGGTCAACATAAAAAGTTTGACCTAAAATTGTTTCATTACCAGCTCCAGTTCCAGTACCAGACCCCTGGGAACTCTTTTTATGCCACATTAACCAAGGTAAATGTAATTTAAAGTTTTTAGCTTCACCAATAGTAGTCATGGTGGTATCTTTCATAGCAAATTTTTCACCATAAAAATCTGTGGTAGAATTATTTGTGTAATGAATAAATCCAGCACATTTCTGGTCTTCTGGTAAAACTACTCTTGTATTGTAAAAAGAATCAAAGTAAAAAGTACCACCAATAACTGAAGGGTGGTAACTATCAGTAACTTGATTGGTGAAAGATTGTCCGTCATTACTTTCTAAACCAAAGTATTCTTTGGACCCACAATAACCACTAGAACCATAATTATCTACCCCTACAAAAACTCCATTAGTTGGTGATGCTACTCCCGCTACTTGGTGTGTCCAGTTTATATTCATATTCCATATCTTAACATCTGTATTGGATGTATCACAACAATTATTAAATGAAAGTGTGTCGTCACACCAACAATTAATTGTACTAGCGGTATTATATATACTAGTTGTGGTCATAGGATTTGCGGATGATGCTGGATAAACTCTAACTCGAGTACAACCAGATTTCATTTGGGTTGTCACCCCACTAAAGTTTGGTATATTTCTATCTATAGTTAACCATAGTGAAGCATTAGTTTGTGCGGAATTACTATTACCCGCTGTTACTTGGTAAAATAAAGTGGTGGAGGCAGCACTATAGTTAAGTTGGGAACATCCTGCACCAGAAAACTCATAAGTGACAGAAATTAAATCCCCTATTACTGGTGAATATTGTTGTAAAGAACACATAGTTGTTGCTGAGACTAAATGTACTTCATTTGACCCTGTCATTGATGACACACATAATTGCCAGTTTGATGATAGAGTATATGAACCTCCAGTATTAGCGGTAAAATATGTATATGAACCTTGTCCTGCTGCGGTATTATCAGTTGTTCCAGTAAAAAAACCTCTTAGAGTTGCTGTGTTATACACATCGTTTTGTTGGTGTTGTGGTATAGTAGGACCAAAAGTATCTCCACTACTTAAACCACCTACTAGTGGGTATTTTACATGACCTTTATTTTTTTCAGGCATAGGATTTAGGTTCTGTGCATTGTGTTCTGCCTGTAATATAAATAAACCTGGACTTGCTGCGGGTTGTTGTGTGTAACAATCATAGTTAACTTCACTATCACCTATTTGGAAAAGTCCTATATTTAATTTTCCTTCTGATAGTTTTCTTCTACCGGCATCGGTAAGACGAGCGACTATCGCTCCTTGTGTACTGTTTTTAATTATATAACTCATAGTTTTTTACTTTATACATAAATACATTTTATTTCAAAATGTTTAATATCCACCTTCAAATCCTTCAGCTCCACCTGGTCCCGCTAAATTAACTGGATTTATACCTGTTGGGGAATAAAATACATCTCTTGTTATTTCAAATGGAACTATGTCCGTTTGACTTGTAGCATAAACACTTTCACCATTTAATAAAGGGTATTGTCTTGTAATGGATACCCTGTATTTATAATTTCCTGGTGCTGGTGGTAACAATTTAAAAGAACAATAAATAGCTCCTATTCTATCAGCATCTATTGTTTTACTTAGTTCTTGTACTATATTACCATCTTCATTAAATAATCTAACTCTAACAACATCTATTAATGTTTTATCTTTTAAATAGTTTATTGGTATTTGTGGTTCTTTGTTCATACTTATCCCAGCTATCATATAAATTGTCTTATAAAATAAAGCGAAGGTGTCACCTGATTGGTAAGTATCTAAAGAAGATAATAATTGTATTCTAGTGTCACTGACTTTGGTGTATCCACCAGCTCCTTCTCCTTGGGTTACACCATTTATTGCTAGTTGTACTCCACCGAATGACTGTTTTTCTAAATTAATATAGTAGTAACCATTTTCTTCAAATATCATCTCAGTATCTGTGGTGGTAACAGTTTCTGGCATTGTAAAAAATTGTGCCCATGAACCACCTATAGCATCATACATAAATTTTAATTGGTCACCATTTTGTACTGTTTCAGGAAAAAATCTTACCGCCCTATTATGTAAAGTTAATTCATAGTCTCCGGTAGCTAATATAGTATTATAATTAGACACATCCTTACCCATAGAATCAGTCATAGGAACATAAGTTGTGGTACCTGACCTTCCTTCAGAAACTACAATACCGTTTACTGTGACTATTGGTATACTAGGATTAGCACTTCTAATTTGATGCGTGTATGTTGCACTACTGAAATCTGGGTGGGTTGCTGCAGGCATATTAGTGACTACTGTTGTTTCTACCCTTAATGATGGTGTGGTAAAGGGAATTCTAAAACTATCTAATGTTAAAACAGGGATAGGTGGGTCTTTTACCAAAGCCATATAAAAATCCTGACTTGTAGAAACTAGTTCTTGTGGTGGATAAAAAGCTGTATCAATCCACACATCATTAGGTGATTTTTTATCTTTAAATAAATAACTTGGTCTTACAATATATTCCCAACTGCTTCCCGTACAGAAACCAGACCAAGGAATAAAAGTACTAGCACTTATTATAGTGCTTTGACTACTTTCATCATAATAAGTTGGTAAGGTGTCAAATATTGCTTCATAAACTGGTGATGTTGCAATTCTATCTTCTTCTGTTATGTATGGATATATCCTAAATTTAGGGTACATATTACCGAATAACATGTCCGTATTGTTACCCCCATAATATACTTTTATTTCTCCACCACCTCCTTGACTTGCATTATAAACTGATAATGCTGGTTTATTACCTATCTGTGCACTTAATTTAACATTTGGTTTACTTAAACCAACAATACTTAGACTAGGGGATGGCATTGTTTGTAATGTCACGTTAACTTTTGGGTTAACTTTTGGTACGTTTGGTTCCGTAGAAGTGTAACTACTTGTATTATTAGTTTGTATTATATTAGTGGTTGTCCCTGTGGTAGCGGTAATAGTGACGGTGTTTGAAGGTCCTTGACTATTTCCACAATCTGGTGGGAGTATTTCTTGTTGTGATGGGTTACCAGTAAAACTAACGTGATAAAAACTTAACCCGGGTTGTGATGCTTGACCGTAACCAATTCTTTTAGAGCCTAAAAATTTACATAAATCATATCTTTGTAACCAATCATATTCATCATAAGCAGAAAAAGAGTTTCCAGACCATGTGGTTCTATCTAAAAGATTAAAATTAATGTCGTACCTTGGATTATATCCGTTTGATTGTCCTATCGCTCTGGTTGCACTAGAACCGGTACCCATTGTTTCAGTAAATTGTATATGAAAATGTTCTCCTGTAGTCCCTGAACGATTTATTTTAACTCTTACCGCTCCCATGTTTGCCCAAGCCCCTGTTCCCGCACTAAAAGGCGTAAGATAATCATCAAAATTAGCTATGGTTACTTTACCCGCGTTAGGGTTTACACTAGTACATGCACCTTGGAAACAATCTCTAAACTGATAACCTTCTCTTTTAAAACCGAAACCACTACTACCCGCATTGTGACCTATACTAATTTTTCCTGATGTACCATTAGCTTGTAAATACAAACTATATGTAAACCCAGATGGTCCATATTTTGCGTCATCATCTCTAAATGCAGCCAAAAATATATATAGACTATCATTATCTAATGTAGCATTAAATGTTGTTTGCCATGAATAGTTGTTATAGGAACATAAACTTAACATACCACCAGTACTAGAATTATTTGCCGTAGAACTTGCATAAAATTTACCATCAGTACCACCATCCGGATATATACCACTAAATGGAGCTACATTTCCTGAAGATGGGTCTACAGTAACATCCACAGCTGACACATCGGCTATAGAAAATCCTGAAGTAGCTCCTGTTAGATTAGAACTTCTGGGGTTACCTGGTATCCCATAGTTTTGACGTGGGTCATATGTTATCCAACTAAGTACAGCTCCATAACTTGGCCATAAATAAACAAATTTATTTATTATACTATTGTAATAAAACTTACCTATATTACCCACACTTCTAGCTATGTCTGGCCCCACATTATTATTACCTTCTTCTGTTGTTAAAGCACTAACACCTAAGTACCAGTTTTGACCTAAATCTGTTTTTCTAGTTAAAGTGTCACCAGTATAAAACCACACATAAGGATTATCTGTGTCTATAGTCCCGTCTGGCAAAATACCAGTTTCATAGTATATTTGAGTTCCTCCTGTTGCTGGACCCCAACCAGGAGTACCAGGAAGGAAACTAAGGTGAAATGGTGCGTTAGGAAGAAAATTTTCCCATGTATTACCAATAACATTAGGTAATAACCACCCATAAGATGTACCATTATCATTAAAATTATAGGCGGTACATCCACTTTGTGATGGTCTGGTATTAAAATCTATTATTTTTTCTTCCATTACTGTAACAGTATATAAACCATTTTCTATACCACTAAAAGCGTGACTTGTATCACCTGTGTTCCCATAATAAATGTCTACTAATTTATTATTTTTTCTTAACTCATATGTATATGTGGCTGTTGTGGTAGTAGAGTCTGATACTGTTATCTCTCCTTTTTTGTTTGGGTCTAATACACAGTCATCGTTAGTTAAACTGGCATTTATACTAGGTACTGTAAAAGCACTAAGTGTTATTGTTGTGGTTGCTGTCGCTCCCGTATAATCTGTTATAGTAGCCACATAATCATCAGCACATAAATTACTAATATCAAAAGTATCTGCTGTATATAAAGTATTAGTACCTGACCAAGTTACTAGGTAAGGTGCACTATTAGTAGAAGCAGATATATTTGCCCCTATAATACTCCCATTACAAGACCCACTTAATGTGTTGGTTATCTTATACCCGTTTAATTTCATATTACCTACATACGATATTGACATTATTTATATATTTTTAACATTCTTCTTTTAATGGTATACACCCTCTTTTTTCACACCAATAAGTACCTGCTTTACAAATACCGGCTTCTTCTTTTTCTTTTATGGATTCTTTTAAAATCCGTGTTATTTCATCTTTAGATGTTGGTTTACCTTTTACACCCACCTCTACAACCGCTTTACTGTCTATAACCGCCTCTGTCGCTGCTTCTTCAATAGGGTCTGCTGGTTCTTTAGGTGTGACTGGGCCACCACCCCTTACTTTTTCAACACAGCTTTTTACACAATCATCTAAAGTACGATAAATACCACTTCTATCTTCAAAACACCTACCATCCATACATGAATAGAGTGTTTGGGAATCTGTAGGACCACCGGTTGGTTTACCACTAGGACCATCAGTTTCTTCATCACTCCTATCATCTATTGGTGGTCTTGTGGTGGTTGTTGTGTCAACAATAATAGTCCCTTTTAACTTAACTGGTATACCGGTTTCTGTTGTAGATTGTGCATAATCTTTAAGTTCTGAACAGTCTTCTATTATAACTGGTTTACATTTTGCGTGTATTTCACTACAGTGTTTTCTGGAATTTTTAACACAATCAGTACAATCTTTTCCTTCTAAATCCGTAAATAAATCTGTTATACCATATATGGGGTCTATCTCTAAATGTTCCGCAACATCTTGTCCACAATCACAAAAGTACTTGCAGATATTCTGATTGGGAAGTGTTTTAGGTTTAGGATTAGAATGGGAATCACTACTTAATATAGTTATCTCTTTTCCGTTTATAGTTATTTTTTTATCAACATTTTCTACCTTCCATTTATCTGGTCGTGTTTTGTGTAATATATCATAATCACTTAACACTTTTGTACCTGAACAAGGTTTGTAAAAATTACAGCTTGGTGTTACTACAATATAATGAGTTAAATCATTACCGAAAAAGTTTTTAAATTTATTAATAATAACGTAAGATTGTGTAATTTGTGGAAAATTAAAATCACATTTTGCACCAAAATCACTATTGTAGGTGGGTAAGTAAAAACAAAACACACCTTCTTTTTTCATCGCTGTTAATTTATTTTCTGGACTACTTGTTAGTTGGTAATCCTTTATTGTGTTATTTTCTAATAAATTTTGCCAATTATTTACTGGTTTTCCCGATTTTAGATTCCACATTAATTTATGGTTAGGTGCTGAACTATCTAAAAATGTTTGACGTGTAAATGATTCTGGAGTAATAGTTGGTCTTTTTATATTACCACATTTACGGTCTGAAAGATATAAAGTCCCATCTAATCTTACTTCTCTATCCATACCATTAGTTTTCATTAAAAACGGTTTGGATTGTTTACTTGCGTCAAAAAATAAATTTTTATATATTATAGAGTCTGATAGTTTAACCCCTCTGTACCAAGGAGATGCTATTTTATCCCCTAGGTGGTTTAGTTGGTGCCCTAAATTAATATCTAAATTTGTTGTACCCCCACCACCAAAATAATTACCCTTAGAAATGGATTCCCAATTTACATCATAAGCTAATTCTATTATGTCACCAGCTGCTAAACTTATTAATCCGGTATCTAATACAATAGGTATTTGTTTAGAGAATATGGTAGTTGCTGATGCACCAGTTGTTATACAAACATTGTATGTGTTAGAAAACTTATCGTTTTCACTAACATCTAAAGTTAAGTAGTTGTCCGCAGTTCCATCAATATTTGCTCTTTTAACATTAGTACTTACTAGAGTAGATGGGGTACCAGAAGTACCACCTGTAACCACACCACTAGTGGTTGACCCACTTGTATATCTAAGTATGGAGGCTTCGAAATTAAATTTCATAATACCACTATTAATTGGTGTTTGGTCCCACCAACCATCACCGGGTCTTTTAAATCTATAACCTGGATGTGCTTTACCACCAGTGTCTTGTAAGGTGGTTCTAGTTTCATCTTCACCGCCTTGAATGATGGATGTATTTATCAATCTTTTAGTTTGGTAGTCATTTTGTGGGAATACTCCTGTAGTTGCTGTTACCGCACTAGGACAAATACGACTTACGTAATCACACCATTGAGTATCTGTATATTTAACATTTAAAAATGCTTTATAAGTAAACCTATAAACACCGGTACTTTTAACGGTATATGTCATATAGTGTTTAGGGCTACTTTCATCTAAAGCTAAAGACCCACCCGAATTACCACTATAAACACCACTAAAACTATATGGTTTATATTGTTTATTAACGTCATTAATCATTGGACAAACATACTCTCTTTCCATATTACTTACAGGTATACATGTAGTTCCTGTGGTAGTAGAATGTGCAGAAAATGAATTCCCACTTATATGTAAATCGTAGGTATAGTCTGGTTGGTAGGCGGAGCTTGTAGTAGAAGTGAACGCAGAATATATGTCCACCTTTTTCATACCATACGTAGTTAAATAAAAATCAGTAATACTATTTGCACTAATAGGTGCGTAACAATATAATTCTGTTAATAATTGTTGGTTTGGACTACTACTATCTTTACCTGTTACTGGACCCATTTTTGGGTTGTAGTGATAGTCCCCAATATAGGGTTGCCCATTTAATTGTCTTAAAATTGTACCGTCACTATACATTTCTTTTGTAACCCCACCTTCATTATTTACCTTTGTTTTTTTCCTAGGGCAAATTAATATATTTTTTATATAAGAATCACTATCATAAGTAAAACTAACATCATTATATTCATCTAATAGAGACCGTTCAATCCATTGTGATATTTTACTATATGTTTTTTTTGGTCTTGTGACGGCATCACCATAAGACTCTGTGAATGCGTTTGCTACCGGATAGGTTTCTACATTACCTATTTGTTGTTTTTTTAATTTTTCTGAAAAGGATATAAGTTGTTCTCTACTATTGAAGGATAGAGAAAAACATTTGTTACTTCTGGAAACTATTTTATTGTTTCTAAGTTCGTTAATCCAACCTAGTGGATACATCTCTTTACCGTTTTTTATTATTTTTCTAGTAGTTTTTATTTTGCCATCTTCTACTTCTCTCGATATATTATAAGGTATTTCAATAATATTACTATCGGTTAAACCTACACCTTCTAAATCTGTATTTAAATTTTTTGGGTTTTGTATTGCATAAACCTCACTACTCATCAGTGTTAGTGACGCTGCATCAACATTTTGTGAAACTAAAGCTTTGTTATAATCAAAAATAACTTCTCTTGACGCTAAATCATTACTGGTTAAAGATATATAAGTTGTATCTAGTTTTATAGTGGGTGTTACATTTATTATAGGTTCAGGGATAGTAATTGGTAATTCTGTACCCTGTACTATTGTTATTTCTTCTTTTTGTGTTTTAAAACCTAAAGATTTTACATATTGGCCTTCTGACTGGATGTGTATATCCAAATCAAAAGAGTACTTATTAGCTTGTTTCTTTGGTATATTTGCACCTGGTAATAACATTTGTAGTGAATGGAATTTACCCATTACTATAGTTTCGAATGGTAGCATTGCTCCTACTCCTCTAACCGCGTGTTTTGGTGTTTGGGTGGAGAAATAGTTTGGGTGTGATAGAAAGGCACCAAACCCATTACCCTTAACACTTTCAAAACTATGAACACCTTTATTGGTTTTAAAAACTTCTAGAAATAAATCTGTTTTTCTTAAAGATATTATATTAGAAAATTGTTTAATTTTTAGGTGGTCACCAGAAAATCTCAAAAATAGTCTTTCTTCCTCCCCTTGATACATGCAAATAGCTTCTACTAAATTATCAGTATTGTACGTTAGTTGTATACATTTTTTCTTATTGTATGCTTTACTGGTTGTATTCCCTGGTGTATTAGAGATTAAAAGCATGAATTTTATTTCATCACCTAACACTCTTAAATCTATATATGTTTTATATGTTTTTGCCATAACTTTTAATATCCACCACCACCACTAGACATACCCCCACCGGTTGACCTACCTCCCGAGGAGTTAGATATTCTACTTGTGTTTATACTACTACCTATTCCTCGCCTACCAGTTTGTATATTATCAGTAGGGGTTAGAGTGTAGTTTTCTAACCAACTTAGGTCATCAAAACCTAATTCTTTTAAACCTTTTATACACAATAAATTATCTGTACTTCCTTTTTTTGTAAAGACTGCCTTAGATGTAAATTTTGTTCTGTTAGTCTGAAAACTATTTGCTAATTTATTGGTTTCTTTACTAAGTAATGGACTACCTATAAATCTACCTTGATTATTTATATTATAAGAAGTAGCGTAACTAGAAAGTGGTATGGTACTTGAGCCTGAAAATAAATTGTCATAATAAGTTGTACCAGATTGTGGTGGTGTGGGCATGGACATCATTCTAGCTGAATTACTAAATAAAGGCCATGGATAACCAGTGTATCCACTTGCGGAAGTGGTAAATGTCATTGAGTACACACTCTGCAGTGGGTCACCACTTACAGTAAAACATTTATAAACAAACTTATCTCTATGGAATGCAGAATTTTCTACCTTAACACCACTTGTCCAAAGTGTTGTTGTGGGAAGCATCTGCTCAACAATTTTTATCCAATAATCACCTAAAGCTTGTGTATAATCAATCATTTTTTGATAGGTGTATTGATTATTTTCACCACAATTTTTGTTTAAATATTCTAAATAAATTTGTTGTAGTGTTGGGTACCCACCTGTCTTACCATCATTTATTGTCATTCTATTTTTGGCGTCTATAAAAACTTTCCAAAAATGATTTTTAAATGTTTTAAAATCTAAGGTTTTTGCATTTATCTTTGGATTTGTAGAGTCCCAAACACCACCTGGTCTAGGGTATGGTGAAGGTAGTGTACCACCACTAAAGAAACAATCCGACTTAACCGATTGTTGCCACACATCGTAAGTTAAACCTTGGCCTATATTAAGGGATAAATCAACATTTTTTACATTTAATACTAGTTTTTCACTTTGTGTTTGGTAATACGCGTCTCTATTATTGAAAGAGTAGTCTCTGTACTGTGTTCCTTCTTGTAGTACCCAAGATTTTTTATCATCATTAATTCTGGTAAGTCCAAACCCAAATGACATGTGTGGAAACCTCCTAAATCTATCTAGATAAGGTGCTTTTACTAAATTAGAATATTGACCCATCGTCCAAAAACCACCCCATGTAAATTCTGCGTATTTAGTAACAGTATTAGGTGTACACCCAGTTAGGGTAGAAGCACTTAAATTTAAAACTAAGTCTGATTTATGTTCTTCAGTCATTTCAAACCAACCAGCTCCTCTTTGGAAAAAGTAACTTTCGGTAAATCTAGGTTTTGTGGGGTATCCCTGTGTGTCTATAGGATAGTCTGATAATACAAATGGATTAAAGGTTGTACCTGTAGAAATATAATATTGGTTAAATGGTATACTATAATTTAGTGTTTCTGTAGTATAGGACCCACCAGATATTTTTTCCCATTGGTAGTCGAATTTATTTTGTATTTTTTGGTATGATGCAACTTCTCCAGCTGCTCCTTTAGACCATTCGAATCTCATACCTGGATTCATATTTATAGGAGCTCCAGCTATCACCACATATTCATTAAACTCAACCAAAGCTTCTGGTGCACCTAACAAAGTGAGTAAAAATTCTATAGATTTTCTAGTTCCTTTTGATTTAAATAGATAGGCTGTATTAAGTAATATTCTTCTATATAATTCAATATCTAATTCTGCTGGTGTTTGTGAAACACTGGTACCGGAGTATTCGGGTGTATTAACACCTAAAACACTATCTAAAAATGTTGTGTTATCTAAAGTACTTGGTGTAGACCAACCTAAAGTTTTTGCGAAATTTTTTATTAACTCATTAGGTATATTATTTTTACCGTCGTAACTTACATTTGTCATATAAGCTATCCCATCTACAAATGTTTTTATATTATCAAAACTCCTACCATAAATCTGTAAAGTTTTTTCTATATATTGGTTTGTACCGTCGAATTCTTTTAATTGTGGTGAAGTTAAAAATCTAGAAACTAGATTGGTTTTTTCTCTATCGATTTCATCACCTAAGTCCGCTAATTTTATTAAATAATTAGTATATCTATCACTATCGATGTCTATATTTACATTATCTTCTAAAGGCCAAGTTTGTTTTACTTTATCATAATATTTTACACCACTAGTTGTTTCTTTTACTACTTGGAATATTGAGGTATATATTGGTGTGATATCTCTATTAACTAAAAACTTTTCCACATTACCTAGATTTTTAAACTCTTCTTCTGTTTGGTTTTGTGTTGGTCTTATGTAGAATGTTTCTATTGTTGAGGTTACTATTGTTCCACCAGTCAATGGTAAATTAAATGGGTTACCTTTTACAGTAAATTCTATGTAGTCGGTCGTTGTTGTTTGTGGTTTAAATTCTTTAATTCTGTATTCTTTTTCACCAATCTGACCACTAAAACTTAAAGCGTATTTTTTAAAATGTTGTGTAATATTTCTAATTGGTGAGACTGTCCCATCAGCAATCTTTAGTAGGGTATCAGCGGAAACCCCAAAAGTGTTAAAATTATTTAATATTTGTTCTTTACTTATAGCACCGGTTAATAAATCTCCATTTGTGGTAAATTCTAAACTAAATGGGTTGGATAGGGTGTTTACGTTGGTTTTAAATGTGGTTTCTTCAGTACTTAAACTATATAAAATATCATAAGCTGTAGTATTACCTGAAACAAGGTTAATGTTAACCCCATCCACAAATAAGGCTGCGGGAAAAAAATTAACTACGTTTTGTGTGGCTACAGCTAGACGTTTTTTTAATGACCCATATAAAACAAAACTAGATATTTCACTCATATCATTATTAACAAAAACTTCTAAACTATTACTTGTTAGTTTTTGAGCGAGAGCTAAACTTTCATTACTTAAAGACTCTAGGGTTATTGGTGTTGAGAATGTCCCTAAATTATATTCTGGTGTGTTGGGTTGGTTGTATGAAGGTTGTGTGTAAAAATTACCTAGGGTCATTTGCTGTGAACCCATAAATTGATTTCCAACAAGAAAATCACTAAAGGTATCCCCTCCGTTATTAGGGGCCGGTGGATATCTAAATCGATTACTAGCCATAATTACTAAAAGTTAGTTATTGTACCAAACGCTTGACTAAAATCAATATTGTTCCCTCTATTTTCTTTTACTTCGTATAATTGTCCGTTAAATTGGTCTCTTACTTCATATAAATCATATTGCATATATATGTTGTTGGTACCAGATAAATCGTAAAGTGTGTAAATTCCATTATCGATAGATTTGGCTTGATTTCCATATAATGCGATAGCAAGTGTATCGAAATCATGGTCTACCATTTCTATGTCGAGTACAGTGGGATTAAAGTAAGTGTTAGTGATTATGACTGATTGTCCGGGTTGTCCTATAAATGGTATAGCATTTGGATTATTAGATGGTGCACTTGTCGGTGTTAAGGTACAGTAAACCAAATTAGTTTTTGCATTTGTATATACATATCTAGGTGAGGTTTGATTCGGGTTTGTATTATTTTGTTCTACTGTTGTACAATAAAAATTAGAAGTGACTATTCTATAAAAATTATTAATTTTTGCTCCACTATCAGCGTCTAAATATTCTATTCTATAACCTACTAAATCCATAGGTGAAAATCTATTTCTAAATTGTGCGGGTATAGTGTTTAAATCGAACACCAAACCTTTTACGTTTGGTAGTGATGATAATATACCACAATCTAATATTGTGGTTCTAATTTCTATAGGTCTTATGTAAACAGTATATATCCCTTTATTAGAAAATACGGCTGAAGGTAATTTTAAATCGTAAAGACCGCCTAGTACCTCTCCTACTGGACCACCTGTTTGTAAACCATTATGTACTATTGGTGTTAGTACGGTTGCAGCATTTATTTCGAAAACAGAAACAGCTGAACTTGCGTCTCGGTCTGCCTGTTGGTGTACTATTATTTGTACATCCTCAACTTTTACGTCTGCTGGTCTTTTAATTCCGTATGCTCCTAATGCCATATTCTATGGTTGTTTTTCTACTTTATAGTAACCGTATCCGTGTAATTCTAAATCACCTATACTATTTATTTGACCTAGTCTTTGTGGTTTTTCAAATACAGTTATTTTACCCCTTTCAATAAATATATTTGACCTTACTTCTGGTCTTTGGCAAACATTCATGAGTACCTCTAATTTTGTTAGTGGTAAAATACATCCTGTTACTTTTACTTCGCTTAATGCCATTACTTATTTTATAATAAATATCATAACACTTATTTCCCTACTAATTCTGTTGCTGGAAAATATTTTTTGTAGTCTCTTAGGTAAATTTCGTCGTCGTATTTAAATCCGTTATTTATTCTCTGTATTTGTTTTACCGATGGAAATTGTAATTTTGTAACCCAGAGACCTTCAATAACCTCTTCTTCTATATTCCAATTAGAAACTATCATATTATTTCTTTTAACATGGGGTGCGTAAGCTAGACCTACTTTTTCAAAGCTGTAAGGTTCACAATCTTTTATACCCCCCCTATAACAAATTTTATTTAATTCTACATTTTCTCTATTTTGGTAGTATACATCCATATAAAAATCACATTCTTCTAGTGCTACCCTAGATAAATCTATCAAAGTATCTCTAATTAATTCTAATTTATTATTACCGTCATCTATTAAAATAATATCTATATCCCAGCTATTCCAATTTATGTTACCATTAATATAATTAGGAAAAGAACCTGTCAACAACACATCAAATTGGTTAAAATAAGATTTTTTTTCTACAATATTTAACCACTTTTCAAATCTTCTAAGTGTGGGTCGGTAGATTTTTTTACTAACTGATATGGGGCCTACTTCAAAGTTAAAAAATCTACCAAATTCTATTTCTCTTCTTATACTCATCTTAGGTTGGCATACACTGACATCTATCCCAATCCCATTGATATCCCTCCGGACAACTTTCAGTTTGTATACAAGGTTCTTCGGTCACCCAATCATCCTCGATAGGTCCTCCAGGTCCAATAACTATTGGTACACAACTACAGTCTGATTGAGACCAAACTTGTCCAATAGGGCACGCCCAAGTTGGTGGTACACAACAGTCACTAGTTGGTTTTGTTACCCACCCTATACCTAACCAAAACTCACAATCACATGGGTTGTATGTGGTAGGCAGTGTTTGATAAATCCAAGTACCATCTTTTTTAAGTTTTCCACAACATTCGTTACATGGGGTTACTGGTGGTGGACATGGTGAATTTTGACATGCTTGTAGACTAGTATATGGACCACCTGGTACTGGTACACACTCGTGATTACTTGGGTCGAATATTGTTGGTCGGTGTAGACAATCATAGTAAATACTCCCTGAAACTCCACTACATGGAAAGGACCCTGAAGGTGTACAACTAACCCAACCATAAATATTTCCATCAGTAAAAGGAACAATAACACCAGCACCGTAATATTCCCAATTTCCATCTTGGTTTGTATCATACACAGCACACGGAGATGAATTAGAAAAACCAGGACCTCTAACGGGGTCATCATGGTCAACCCATCCAGAACCAAAATCATTAGGGTCTACATTAGGTGACATCATACAACAATAACAACAACCGTCATTTGGGTCTACGACACATTGGTTCTGGTAAAAGTGTTGGTATGCTGGTGTTTTCCACTGTAAAGGTAGTGTTGCTCCCCAATTAGTAGACATGTAGGTATCACAATTATTACAATCTACCGCACCAGTACTATTATCACATGGAGAACCATCTGTTGTAACCTTACAATCCATCCACATCGCACCACCACCTATATTTACACCTACATTTAATGATGGTTGATATCCGGATTTACAAATTACTTTAGTTGGTGATGGACCTGAGCCTCCTGGACCTGAGCCTCCTGGACCTGAGCCTCCTGGCCCAGCGGGACTTATAGTTCCATCATTCCTTTTAATCTTTGAATGAGGGTCATCGTCGTCATGTGGGTCGTCTGGCCCAAATGGGTATGGAACACAACAATAACAACAACCATCATCTGGGTCTGTCACACAATCATTCTCTACGTAGGCTGGGTTAAATGTAGAATACCATATACCTTCATAATCTATAGGTCCTGTTAAGTAACCAGATAGGGTTTGTGCACAATCTTCACAACCTTGTTTACAATTTGCTATACATAATGATAAAGCATTTGGTCCTTGATATTGAGCTGTACCAGTATTATTTTGAATACAGTTACAACTTCCTGGACAATTAACACAATCGTAACCTATATCCGGTGGTGTTGTTGAACATTTTGGGTCACATGGCCACCATATTGGTCCTCTATTTTGAATATTTATTTCCGGAGTTACTGGTGTTGGGTCTTGTGTCCCATTATAATATTTCCCCAGTAAGTGATTCTGGTAGATTTGACTAGGTGAATAACTCATAATATCACTACCAGTAAAATGACAATTATCACAAACTAAGACATAACAACAATCATCATATGGGTCTTTAACTATATCAAATGGAGTATATATAGTTCCTGATAACCAAAGACCTGCAATATTTGATGATGCTAGTGGAAGAGTTTGTGTGAAACCTATACTATAGGTACCGTTATGGTGAACGTAAGTTGGTGATATAAACGAAGATGGTGGACATTCTGTTGAACAGTCAGTTGATTGATTTTCACAACAGTTTGATACTGGTATTCCGTTTTGGCAATCACTAAGGGTAGCGTAGGTCCCAAATCCTGATACGTTAACTACACATTTACATAAACCGTTATTACCGGGAACACAATCATATCTACCGGTATGACCAGTATAACAACAATCATTAACTTGAGCTTCACAATCTGCTTGAGTAGGCCAAACACCACTTGCTGTTTGTACACATTTACAACCACCTGCTTTTGGACCAAAATCAACACATTCCCAATCTTTTGTTACTCCCGTATAACAACAATTATTATTAATTGCTGTTTGACAATCATGTAACGTTGAGTATGGTCCGGTAGGGTCTATGACACAAGAACAATCTTTAGTACATCTCCACATATCTGGCATTGTTCTTCCTGAACAACATGTTGTTGGGTCATTTTCACAATCAAATAAAGCGTTTGGTCCGGTATAACTTCCCATCCCTGCGGGTACAACGACACATTCACATTTAAAATTATTTGCACCTACAGGTCCTATAATTGGAATTTTTCTACACTCGTACTCATCATACCTTATTGTACAACAGTTATTAGAGTTATAACATTCTGTTTGAGAACTAAATCCTGTTATGTCATTTGGTATAAACGTACAGTCACATATTTTTGGGTCACATTTCCAACTACCACAACAAGGGTCGTAATTTAGAGTAGTTTGACAACCTGATAAACTATTAAAAGCTCCTGTTGGACCATTAACTTGTACACAGACACAAGGAGTTTGTGTACATCTACATGGGGTCATTTGTATGTCCATACATTTATCTCTAAGATATGAACCCCAAATTGCATTTATCCCTAAACACACATCATCCCAACTACTTGATAAGCTCAATATTGTACCACTTGGTGATGTTACTCCCGCACCAGCTAAACTAGTAATCATAGAACTCCATGTGTTGTAACTTCCAGGTATCCCTATCATAACGCCCACATTTGGGTGTATTACAATTGGTCCGTTTACCTGATATAGTGGTGCTGCATTAGGAGTACCTGCAGCATATGTACATGGGTTACTAAATATAGGTCCAGGTCCATAATAAGGGAATTTTATAGTCATGACATCGGTTGTTTGTAAATAAGGTACACCTGCTGGTGCTCCTATTACTTCCAATAAATCATACTGATTTAATGTTGCTGTAGGAGGAACCACTAAATTACGGTTAGAACAACTATCCGTAATGGTTCCTGGTATACAATCATAAGTCTGTTGCATAACACCCGGTACACAATCAGGGTCACATGGTATCCACTGTAAACTTAATGTTCCACCTCCTGGCCAAACTGGGTTACTTGTATTTAAATCGTTAATATATGCTTGGTAGTAAAAATAAGGTGGTACTGTCCAATCTTGAGATGTATCCCAAACATTCACATAACAACAAGATGTATTATCAAAACTAAATGTAACAACATCTCCTATGTTATATACTTGTCCTGATACCCAAGGTAAAGCACCTGTACTCATATTAACTGGTGTTGAGCCTAACACCCAAGACATAGTTCCAGTATCATACATTTGATATGTTATAGGACTATTTGTTGTACAGTGATAACATCTACAACAAGAACCATCAGCACCAAATAAAGTTAGTGATTGAACATAAGTTTCACAATCTAACATATTTGTAAATGGATATGGTGAACATGAAGGGGATACCGGACCATTTACGAATTGACAATGACAATCTCCTGCTGGAGGAACACAGTCACCACAAACAAAATTACACTCATCAGTACAAGCTGCGGCGTTTGTTCCAAAGAAAGTAACACATGGATTTCCATCACTACCCATTGGTGGAGTTCCTATATATGATAAACAACCATCAACTGCATGACAACAATATTCAGTTTGTGGTTCCCTACAAGTTCTATCACCTGTAACTGTTAATTGTTGTTGAGCACAATCTCCTGGTGAGGTAGAACTTGGTAGTCCTGTACCACAAGATGCTGTACCACCACTACAAGTCATATCACCCCATGCACAAGCTACAACTGTTGGGTCACCGCACAAATCACAAACACCGGTACCTGGAGGTGCACAATCACAACAGAATCTACATCTTTCTTCACACTGTGCTTGAGTAGGGAATCCCATTCCCGTAGGTACGTTACCTAGTGTTACCGCAAAAAAGTAATTATTATTTGGGTCCGAAGGTCCACCTGCGGCTTGTCCTATCGCTTGTGATTGGTATGCACTACCTTGACCTACAAAGTAGGAGCTTGGTTGACATGGTTGTGAACCTGGGGTGTCATACAATCCTGCGTCCGCACCAGCCCAATCACACCACCATTCTTCTGATAAGTTTTGACATAAACAATTAGTATTTGCCAGTTCACAAGCTGTAGCTGAAGGATATGTAACTGAAGCTAACGACATTGGTATAAATTGGCAAGTTTGTGCTCCTTGGGAATTACACTCCCAAGTACACCATTCTTGACATCCTGATAAACTAGTAAAAGTTCCTCCACTACCCATTACTGGGTAACAACCTACACCACCCACACAAGGATTACCCGCCACTGTAGGACAGTTACAACTACTGTCACATTCCCAGGTCATAATACTTGTATTTCCCGTACAACAAAATGCAAATCCAGGGTCTATCTGTGATTGACATAGGTCTAGAGACCCATAAGGCCAGGTAGTCAAAACACCGGTCATTTGAAAAACAATCCCGGGTTGAACTGGTGGCCATGTAAATGGAAATGGTGAATAACCATTAAAATGAATACCTAAGTTACCTGTCCCTGGTGAATATATATCATTTAAATAATCTTGCATAACTACACAATTAGAAACATCTACTGGTTCTAATCCTGCTGGTGGTCCTGGGTCTGCACAATAACAGTCTGCTGTACATTGGTCGATACCCATTCCAATTAATGGTGTACTACAAGTTCCACCCGTATAACAGTTATTTTGTGTTGCCCATATCGAAACGTTTACACCTGGAGGTGGGTCAAATATACCACCCACACCACTAGCTGTAGAAGAAGGCAGTGACCCACAACCTGAAGTGCAACCACTAGGGGTACACCACATTGTAGCGGCAGAACTAGGTCCATCACAAGGACCACAAGGGTCACCTATAGTTGGTACTGGAGTTGCTGGGTCATAAGCTGGTAGTCTTTCACATGTTTGCCAACAATTTGGTGGTCCGTTTACTGTATATGGTCCATCATCTGGGGGACTAGAATCACAATCATAACCTGTACCAGTTATATCTGGTGGACACATACACATGAAACAACATTCAGGTGTATTTCCGTCACTATAACTTACAGTCTCAAACATATTATAAGTGTTAGTGTTAGACCATGGCCCTGACCAAGTAAATGCACTAGTAATTGGTATTCCGTTTACAGTTAACCAATCTTCACATGCACAATTACAAGTTTCTTCTACAGGTGCACAACAAGTCATACCTGTTGTGTTTAGTGGGTCTGGGTCCGGACATAATGCGTTAACACAATCTATCATGTCACAGTAAGGTAATCCTGGATTGTCATCAAAACACTGTACAATACCAGTTAATCCATTCATTGAATTTACATAAGCTGGAGAACAACAATTAACATTTGTTGGGCCAACCTGTAGGTCTAAGTTAGTTTGTGAAATCCAATAACATGGTAGTTGTCCTCCACCACCACCTTGTAGTGCTGGACCTGTAGTTGTGTAAGCTGACCAACCATTTAGTCCTGCTTGAATTGGGTCATCTTCACATACTGCTCTACAACATTCTGTTGCGTTACAACATTCTTCAAAAGAGGTATACCCCGTAGGGTTACCAAATGGGTCTGTCGGGGAACCTGGGGACCAAGTAACTCCAAGTTGTATCATAACATACTCACTTGCGTAGTATGTACATCCACCTACTTGTTGTCCTATTTGTGCAGGGGGATTTGTATCGTCATATACAAAACAATCAAAACCACCAGGACAAGTACACCCTGTTTGACATTGTGGTAAATCTGGGAATGTTGGTGGACTACCGAATGGGTTTGGTGGCCAATAAGGACAGGACGCTGCGTTAGTAATTGGGTCTTGGTATATGGTACATGGTGTAGGATTTGTACAATCACAAACATAACATACGGTAGAACAGGAACAGTTCATTTCACAATCAATGTGCCCCTGTAAATCATATGCGTAACCACAATTTAAAGTAGAACAAGTTGTACAAGGGTCACACATAGGGTCACATACCCATCCACAAGGGGTGTTACCTATACCTAACCATTGTGGGTTAGCGGCATAACAAGATGCTTCATCGGTATACCCAGTACCCACATATACCGGTTTACAACCTTCTTCACAATTATAAATCCACCTAGTATAATCACAACAACCCGTGTAAGTTCCGGCTGAATTCGTAAATCCACCATTACAATCACTTATATCGTAAGGGTCAAAAAATAATTCAAAATTAAATGCCGCGTAGTCTACAAAATTTAAAAATGGTGCTGGTGTAGGTGGTAAAGTACTCATTACTGGTAATACACTATCAACATAAAATGAGGTTCCGTTTAAAAGGTCCTCATCACATGAAAGTAATTGACAACAATTCCCTCCAGCTGCTGGTGAACTAGTAGTACATGAAAAAGCTGGGGGATTACACCAATTATTACAGTCAATTTCACTATCAAAAACTGGTCCTTGATTAGGGTCTAACCCACTTGGGTCATTATATAAAGGGTGTGCTGAAGTAATTTCTATACAATTACCACAAGAATATTGGTCTTCACAAACATACCTATCTTCACAACAATTACCTAAGTAAAAAGTATCCATACAATCTTCAAAAGCTGTAAATCCGACACTTGTACAAGGACCTGTATTTGTTGACCCCGTACCTGGTACTAATTGACATGAAAGACTAGATGCTGTTAAAGCTGATACTGGTGGACATACCCAACTAGAACATCCAATATAATCCCAATATTGATTATTGGTTAGGCCGGATGGTGGTGGTAACGTACCACCTGATAAAGCTCTATAACAATTACCCCATTGACCTAAAGTAAATTGTCCTGTTGAGTACACATTACCATTACTGTATACTCCCGCTGGACCCACAGGTGATATGGTAGGATACGCATTCCATGTGTTAGTTGGGTCATAACAAGGTATAGCTGTAAAGTCTGGGCATGATTCACACTCTGGAGTACAAGCCTCCCAAATATGTTCTGTTGGTTGTCCGTTATTCCACCAAACTCCTTGTACTAAATCAGTTGGTTTAATTCCAGCCCAAGGGTCTATAGTTCCACCACTCTGATTAATATCTGTTACTGCCATATAACAACAACACTCCCCCCAAGTAGAGTCAAATACTATATCTCCTTTAACATAGTTTGTCGTTGCCGACCATTCACCCCAATTAGTGTTAATCATTGGGTCGAAACTTATAGGTTCTGGTAGTGTGGTTATTCTATCAATATATTCGTCTTTTGTTTCACAGTAAGTACAATCTTCTATTGCACATTTTACACAATCAAAAGCACCGAAAGCAAAAGCATCCATACCACAACTTGTAGCTTCATATAAAGTAACACCATTACTAAAGTCATAAAAAGTTATTGGTGTATTTGTACCAATACTAATAGTATAAGCAGTATATTGTGTGTTTTCTACTGTAATTCTACCCATAACCCCTTGTTCTATAAGGTTGGTTATTGGATTTATTACTTCACCCATAATCGGTACATCAACATTTATTTGGTATCCCGGTGGTAAATTACCAGTTTGTAGTGATGTGTATGTTTGAAACGCACCTAGTAAACTTTGTGTGTTACCTGTAACCTCAAAACAATTACTATTATTACCACCACCAAATATAGGTGACATACCACTATATTGTAATATATCGGTACCAGAATCTAAAGGTGAAAAAGGATAGGCACCAAAATATGTATTAGTACCTGTAGGTCCAGTAGGTCCAACTACTGGAGCGTTACTAGGAGCTATACCTGTATTAAGAACTGAATTGTAAGGTTGAGCTTGTAATGTATTATAAGGCATGAATGGAACTGTTATAACTTGAGAAACTGAAGTTGGTCCCCATTCATTTTGATGAGTTATGGTAATCCTTCTTTGTCCTACACCAGCATAAGTATGTGGTGTTGGGTTTGTAAGATTTGGAAATTGTAGGGTTTCACAACAAGGGTCACCAAATGAATTTGTACAAGGTGGTGTCACACAATCACAAGGACAGTCACCCCACTCTATAGTATATGGTGAATTTTGGTAGGTTTTGTAATAACCAAAATCCGTAGTATTATATATTTGTATTTGGTTACCCATCGCGGTGGTTGCGGTAACAATAAAATTAGAAAAAATATCTTTTTGACCTAGATTTCCATCCCAAATATCATAATGCCCTATATCATTAAAATCTTGTTCTAGGAAAATAGGTATTTGATGTAAGTCATTAAATACTGGTGGTGGACAAAAACAAGATACTGTGTTTGGTGTTAAGTGTGCACTAGTTTGGGTGTTTAGTGGTTGTGATAAAGTAGAATTTGTTAAAGAAAAAATACTTATTAAATCATCATAACTTTCACCAGTAAATGTCATTACCCCAGATTGGTATAAATTTAACCCAGCAAATATAACATAAGGATGGGATTCTACATCCAAACAAAATGGTTGATTCATAGTTGGTGCATTACCGTATGGTGGTGGTGCACCCATTACTGGCATCGTAGTTGTATCATTTAATAGGATACATGGGTTTGTTGACGAACATCCAGTTAGTTCGGTAGGAAAATTATTCATGTCACCCTGTAAAGCGTTCTGTACTTGACTAAATGTAGAGTTGTACATTGTTAATCCTGAACAGTTAGGGCTTGTATTGATAGGGTAGAAATTAGTTCCACCGGTACAAGGTACTGTAAAATAAACACTAGGGTTACTTCTTTTTATTCTATATTTGTATACTTCCATATATTAAGGGTTTACGTATTCATAAAATCTTATTGGTACAGCGTTAGGTACTTGTAGGGTACCAGGAACTGCATCTGCGGGTGTACCACCTGGTAAACCAGTTCCAGCAGGTCCACCACCACCTAAAGCCATGATTGCTTCATTAAATTGTGTAACAACATATCTAAATTTAGGGTCTATTGTAGATGCGTTACTGGGGTTTATAAATAATTTAACTTTATAATAAAACCATTCTGGATAACTTAACACCTCCCCATTGGTTATTTCACTAAGGGTTGGTGGCTTGTTTATCATATTAGTTACTTTTCCATTTTTTGCGTTAAAAAATTTACATGACATATAAAACTCATCAATTTCTGTAAGTTCTCTATCTTTTAACCATTGTATATAATAATTTTCACTTCTGCCGTGTAGTGGTCCTAAGACACAAACAGGCACATACACACCATACTTAGGGTTAGTAATGTTATTAGCTATTTGTGAATAGTACTCTGTGGGGTCCTCTAGTGGTAGTATCTCTGTCATTTCTTTCATACAATTATTTAAAGGCATAACGTTGGTGAACATTATTTTTTGTTCCTTTCTTAGGGGAGAATCGTAGAAATCAAATTTAAAAAAACTTCTTGTAAAAGCTTTTTTAGGTTTATGTAAATCTTTATCTTGGAAACCTAGAACATTAAAATTATCAACATACTGTAAAGTGTTAGGGTCCCAAAATTCAAAAGCGTAAGATATTGTGTTTGAGCCTCCACTAAATGTATTATTAACAGTGTTTCTATAAGCGTACCTGGTAGTTTCATAATCTTGTATTACATTTATATTATCTTGTAATTCAACCTCTTCCCACGTCCTAACTAATTGTTCATTACCTATTTCGTCAAATGTCTGCCCTATGGGTATAGTTATAGACTTATCTTTCGTTGAAGCTTTTATATTTACTCTATTGACAGCCATCAGTGTATTCGGTTAATATAGTTATTGTTGCTGAGGTTAGTGGGATTAATGCTGGCCCCACCGCCTCTATTTTAAATTCTAAATTATGGTAAGGGTAGTGAGCATCATTTAAATAGGGGTAACTAACACCATTATCCCCATCTTCATAAGCTTCTACCGGTAAAATTTCTCTCCACCTAAATGTTTCCTCTGATAAAGAATAAACAGCATACTGGGGTGATGTAAACAGACTATCATTATAACTTACATAATTAGAGAATTTTTTTACAGGTATCTTGTGGTGTGGATGGTATTTAAAGATAGAATCTACAAAATCATATCCTGGTGTACCACCAACTTTATACATCGCATCTCTATTAAATTTTAAGGAATGTCCTATTTCTGAAATTACTCTTTCTTTTAACTCAAAAGGGTTATATTCAGCAAAAGCACCTCTAAGTGTACTTCCACTTAATGGTAATGGATTTACCCCTAAATTACCGTTTTGAGTTACATTTATGGGGTGAATTGTGTTATCCACAAAAGGGTCTACCACCCCATTTTTTTTAAAGTTCCACCCCCAACCATATCCAGCTGGACTAGAATTACCACCAGGATTCCAATCCCAAACTAAATTTCTATTTGTAGTAAAAATTGTTAAATAAAATTCTGTTAAAGGCCTATTAAATTGGTCGTAATAATCATCACTATTAATATTATAATTACAATTCCATAAAAATGAATCGTATTCTTGGATTAAAACCGACTTTTGTTTATAGTTTGGTGTTCTTTTTGCTGGAAATATTCTTCCTCTTTTATTGTATATCCCTCTTTCAAAACCTGTTTTATCTAAAGTTAAATCATTAGGGTTTGTTATTAATTTATGTATTTGACAATAGTATTCAGATTTTGTCTCTAGCATATTTTCTGGGTTAGTGACTCTTTTTAAAGTACCTACTGGTTCTGTTGGTATTGAGGTAGCGTCTAACCCTAATGTGGTAATATTCATAACATAATCTTCAGAATTTTCTAATCCATTACCCAAATAATCTACTTTAAATATAGTTTGAGGCCCACTTACCGGTGCAAATACAGTAGTAATTGCTACATCAACTAGTAGATTAGCGTTACCAAAAGTAGTTGCCCCAGATTGTATTTCTATATATTCTCCTGGTGATACACCATGTCTTACCGGTGTTATTATTTGTAACACTTCTTTACCATCAGTATTGGTCACTCTGGGGGTAAAAGGGATACCATCTCCAGCTACAAACTGCATACCAGAAGGTGTGGTGTAGTCTGTATAGTATTCCATTGTTTGTTCTGGGTCTGCATCATGTACATAAGAAATATATCGCACCCAATTATCTTGGTGTGCTAATATTGGTTCCCAACCTGCTTGACTAGGGTCAATACCATATCTTTTAGGTGGTATCATGGTAAAAGTACTAGATGGTGGTAAACCGGAACAACTAGTAGGTGGTACTCCACCTAAAAGATGGGGGCACCCTATATAATCTGGAATAAAATACATTGAGTCCATAAAATAAGCATCTTGTGTGCTACCACTAATAATATTGTTGTAAAGTATATCTATTTTCCCATATAACCTATATTGGGTTGAGTATTCTCTTTCAAAGTCAAATTGGTCTCTTAGGTCTAAAACTAGGTTTCTGTCACCTTCATGTATTTGTTTTTGTGTGGATTCTAAAAACGGTTGTAATTGCAATTCTCTGTTAGGTGAACCAGCAAATTTAGATTCTCCTCTTACAATCCTTATGTTTTTTTCGTTACTCATTATATTACTGTATCTGATAATTCTTCATCTATATATTTCCTAACAAAAGTATTGAATGCTGTACCTCCAGGTCTTAAACCAAAATAATAAAATAATGGTTGTGAAAACACATAAGAATCACTACCTGGAATTGTACCATTAGTTACTGGGTAGTTGTTATTCGCAAATGAAAATGGTGGATTACCCATATAGTGTTGGAAATTACCACTACTTAGATATTGTGTACCCCCGGAAAGACCTGGTACGGCATTTGTGGGGTGTATTGTTGAACCTTCTGCATCAACAGAAGAAATTGCTGGTAAAATTGACATTGCTGGTCCAGGTACACCGAACGCATATCTATATTCTCCTAGAGTACCTAACCAGTCATTCCAAACAGTACCGTACCCACCAATTGGGACACCCCCAAGTGTACCACTCGCATTATGTAAATGCCATGGATAAAATGGTACAGTCTGACTAGATGCTGACAACTCCATAGTGACACAATCTATTAAATCCTGACCATCCATAATAACTGATGTAGAACCTGTAAATAATAATGGTTCCCACAAAAGATTATGTCTAAAGTTATTTGAATTATTTATATCGTTTACATTAAGAGCATTGGGTACGTAAGTTCCTCCCACAAAATTTGGTGATGGGTAAGTTAGTCCACTTGGTGGTAGTGAGTCTGTTGGTGATGTGGAAAATCCTGGACCGTTACCAACTGGGAATTGACACTCACAAGCTGTATTACCATTATTTGCCTCATATCCTGCAACACCTAACATACAATTTTGCATAAGTGCTTGTGCTACATCACCACCAATTTCATATTCAGGACGAGGAAAGAACGTAGACATAGATGCCTTTGGATTTTGCATCTTAAGATTATAGGTATCAGAAACTAGTTCTGTTATGTCTTGGAATGTTGTACTACCTATCTGGTCAGTCACAGAACATTCGTTAGCGTATTTAGGGTCTAAACATATTTGTTGTATACATTGGTTTCTAGACCCCATATCTACCATTGTTGTTGGAAAAAGAATATGTCTGTCTTGGTCACCCTTAGCGTGGTTACTACCACTACTACCCGCAAAAGCCCACCAAGGATTATATACACCATCAGTATCACCAATAAAACTTCCTTCTAGTGGTTGGATACCGTTAACTTTAAATGGTGTGGACCTATAGTAAAAAGTATGTTCTGTTGGGTGTAGGTAGGTTAATTTTTTACACCACTGGGAATTGGTGACGTAGGTATCATTGGCGGTATCATATTCTACCTTAGCTCTAAATTGGAATTGGTATAAGAATCCACTTACCCAACTATTTTCCCAAAAATAATTCATAATACCATTACATAATGCCTGTGATACTTTTTCTCTTCTGGTCCATTCTAATAAAACTCTAAGATTATAGTTCTCAGCGACACAGTCTATATTAAAACATATTATTTTTACATAACAACCACCACCTGCTATACCATCCGTCGGGTCATTACTTGTACTTGGGTCACCCGAAAAAGAAGAATTAAAACCATAATAGTCTGGGCAACATATTCTTGTCTCATCTGTTTGTGCACAACAATCATGTGACCACTTGCCACCAAAATCATCACCTACAGCACCATTACCTGGTGGACATTGTGGTACACAAGTGGAACTTGCAGAGTATGTGGTACCCCCACTCATCCCCCAAGGTAGACCTCCTGGACATGGCCATTTAGAAGCTAAATATATAAGAGAGTCTGACTTACTCATATCCCCCATAGTTCTACACATACATTTTTCACATTCTGGATACTTGGTTTGTCTTAAAGTAAATAATACGAACCCCATTCTTAACCCAAAATATTTACAGTCAGCACCACAACCAAAACAATCAGAACCCCCGAGACAAATTTGACCACATTCTTCTGGTGGGGGGGACATAAAACTAGACATTCTTAATATTGTAAAACCCCATAGTGTTATATGGATACAGTATATCGCACACCACATCCAACATATTAACCACACGACAAACAATACAACTGCTAGTACTAAACTAAGAAGTGCGGCTATTGTAGTAACGAGTAATGTTAAAAACATGTAAATCATCCCTAAGAAATCTATAAGGAACATCCAAAGAAATACCATTAAACTAGGAGCTCTTACAGCACTATTAATTGGAAAAAACATTGCAGTGGTCGCACATTGTTGGTCTGATTCTGGTAATATATTTTTTATCCCCACAAATTGTCTTCTACCACCATGTTTTATGTGGTCATGAAATTGTGAGAATGTGTACACCCTATTAAATGTCATATCATAAAAAACATCTTTTGCTCCAGGCATTAAATTTCTTTGTGCCCAAGGATTGTAGTCACTATAATTTACAGAAAAAGTATAAGTACTAGGGTCTATCCCTGGCCAATCACCATTACTATCACCAGCCCAAGGGTCATAAAATTCTCTAATATTAGGCACCAAATAACTAGCTATCCTTCTCTCTCTAGCTCCTCCAGTTGCCTGTTCTGGTCTAATCCTAAACCTACATCTTGTTCTAGTTGGTACGCCCACACTTGGGTCGTCAGATATAACCATTTCTCCAAATTCATTGGTAATCATATAATCTAGATTCATCGGAATATGTACTAGAAAGGAACCGGAATCATCAATAACCCTACCTCCATTTGGTAGGTAGTATCTTTCTAGTATGGGTACTTCTCCACCTAGTGGTGCCCCCCAACCTCCAGCGGTATATGCTGGGTAAGCATTTGGGTCATTTTGAAAAAATGGGGTATATCTTATACAGTCTATTATTCCTGGTCTTGAGATTAAACTACATAGTTCTCCCATAGCTGCTTTAGGTCTACAATTTCTATTAACAGAATCTTTATCGGTGTCAGATGCTGTACTACCCATAAAAACAGCATTGGGTTCTAATTTAAACCCGGTAACACCTAAATCAAAATCTACTCTAGTAATTGCAGCTCTACAAAATTCTTCATCACCCCAAAAAGGTCTAACATCTATAGATTTTTGTTGACTTAGTATTTGTGGTAGACTATCTATAATAATGTCGTCTTTGAATTTTGCCCCATCAAAGTCAGAGTCTGGAAATCCTTTTATTTTAAAATCTTCTGGTAGAAGTGAGAAACATCCTATGTCACTCACATCAACATCCATTATAATACTTTGGTCTCCGACTGGAACACCATATATCATAAAGTCACCCGACTCATTAGTTTTTACAGTAAACTTATAGTACTTGTCATATACGTATTTAACATCTTGTTTATTTAAAACATCATTTAGTGTTGGGAAACTACCGACAGTAACATGACAATCGAAATTTGGTTCACTACTGAGTAGATTATATCTTTTACCTTCTTCGGTTACATCAAAAGGTTCTTTAAATGGGTAAAGTTGTTTTATTACTTGGTTTTCTGCGTCTTCATCAGTTAAAGGAATAAAAATAGAAACTTTGGCATTTGGTATGCCGAATCCTCCATTTGTTATGACTCTACCGATTACCACACCAAAATCAGCACACATACGTGTGTAAACTTCTTGTTGTGTTAGTGAAAGACTTAGGATTTCTAGTAAGTCAAAGTTTTGGTTTAGTTCAAAAGTTACATTCTTGTCTTTTGCACCACCAACTCTAACGTCTGTCCTTACTCTAAATGATTTACCCATAGTTTATATTATTACACCCCATAAAATAATTTATTGCATTTATGGTGCTTATAACATAAATAGTTCCACCATTAAAACTAAAAGTACTCAACATGCGGTTATAGTAAAGATTATTAAAGTACTGGTTTAGATGGTTTTTTGTATCTAATTGCTATATCTTGATTTGGAAAACGTATCTGGAGTATCTCGTTAGGTTGAGCGTAAATAGTGTCGTCAATCAATCCTATTTGTTTTGTGGTAGCGTTAACGTAAGGTTGGGTTGTTACCGATTGTGAATAATTGCCACCTACTTTATTAAATACTATTATATCAGTTAGGTTTAATACTCCTGGTTGGTTCATTATAAAAGCTCTTAAACTACCTAAAGCTAGGTCTTCTCCTAACTCCATTTTGTCAACAGCAAAATAATCACTTACTTTTGTTATGACATTTGTTACTATTTCACCTTCATTCGCATCTTTTTCTAAAATTAGGTCAATAGAAAAAGCTAAGTCTATTACTCTAGCCGCACCAACAACAACATAATCATTTATCATTCTATAATTAGATAAATAATTAGCGATATTATTTTTAAGTGTGTTACTTACTAGTGAGGTTAATTTACCATCTGGGGTATATGAAAGTACATTAACATTAACTTTATTTTCTATTTCTGTAACACCAACTTTTGCTGGTGCACCAAATGTTGCTGGCATCGTTCTTAATTTAGAAACATAATCATTAATTGTAACCCCTCTATTCTGTGCTGCAAAATTAAAAGAGATGTAATTTCTTATTTCATCTGGTGTCATTTGATTTGCACCCCCTATAGCCGCAGTGGTATTAGTTACAGCTAAACTACTAATTACCGTCTGATTTATTTGTTGACTTGGTCCACCAACCATAAAATCTACATTACCTACAGTGTTAACTGCTCCCGCTCCAATATTTGCGGCTTTACCACCACCAACTCTATATTGTATGAATAGTGTGGTATTTGCTTTAACAGAGTTACCTAAAGCTATATTATTTAGAAATTTAGACATATTTAACTTAACCCCTTTTGATGCAAAATCATCTAATAGGTCTTGTGAAGTTTGGTTTCCACTCCCAAAAGTTAAATGGAAAAACCCTTCCGGGGTAAATTCCGTTATAAATCTTTGTGGTACTGTTATATATTTACCAACTTTAATACCTGGTGTATCTGCTGGTATAGATGGGTCCAACACAAAAACTTCATTTTGTGCTAAGGCTTCCACTTCGTACCATTTATTAGATACTGTTGATAAAAATTCACTGTTTGATGGTATGGTTTGGTATCCTAGTCCTGGTTTTTGTATAACTGAAGTTACACCTATAACGTTTTTCTCTGGTAAAAATATTTGGTAAAATGGTTTACTGTCAGCGTCCGTAATTTCTTTTTTAAACACTTTAGTTATTCCGTTAACCACAACTTCTCTTTTAACTATTGTATAGTTTTGGGTTATCCCATTGGCATCTTTATTAGGTATTTTAGTTTGGTTTGGTACTCCTTCTGCATTATATTGTGATGAAAAATCACAATCTTCTACAAGTTCAAATACTTGACCTGCACCCCTAAATTGTGAACCCGCTCTTAGTCTCCCTAAATATTTAAAATCTTCTTTATCCCCTAAAACTGGCACTATGATAGATAAATCTAAAACTGTTACTGAAGGTCTATTTCCTGGTATTTTTAAACCATAAGTTTTTGCTATGTTATATAATGAACTTCTTTCCTGTGCGTATTGTAGTACTGTTTCTTGAAAAGTTCTGTCTATTTGGAAGTTTAGGTTGTCTGCAACTGCAGCGTTAAGGTCTAAAAATACAGAGTATATAGATGCGTCATTTGCATTTTTAATTAAATCTGGGTAATAAGTATTAGTTAATCTTAATAATTCATTTCTAATACCTAAAAAGTCTCTTTCTGTATAAGCTATTTTTTTCTGTGCCATCCTATAAATCTATTATAACAAAATCTTTAGTTTCAAACACACCGTCTCCAGATGTATAATCAATTCTAACTCTCATAGAATAATTTCTTTGTGCCTCACCAACAAAACTCATATTTCCATCATCCATTGATAAGTCGGTATTTTGTGAGTTTATTTTTTCTTCGGCTTTTAAATCTTCTAAAGTTTTTACCTCCACATTATTTATAGTTAAACTAGGTATATACTTATCTACAGCTTCTCTTATTTCTCTTTCTATAGATATTTTAGTTGTGGTATCCATTAATTCAAATATATATTTACTTAAATTAGTACCAAAATCTGGCAAAAAATATCTAGAACCCTTTGGTGTAACTATTAGGTGAATAAGGTTTGACCTTACTTCACTATCTGTATCTGTATTTAACCCAAGAAAAAAACCTTCTGGACTATCTACAAATGGAAATGTTATACCGTATCTTTGTGTTGGCATTTCTTTTTTATAATAAATACTTCAAAGATTGGTTTATTATGGTGTTAGTTGTTACGTTAATACTTTATTGTTTTGTTGGTGACTTGGTTGGTATGGGCAGTGTCTACAATTATTACCACAACAGTAACCTCTTTTTTTGTGATACTCTTCTGTCATTACCATTCGTCCTTCCTCCCAGTAAAAATCTTTTGGTTGTAATTTAGGTTTTATAAATTCTCTATAATATAATTCTTCAATCCAGTCGTCTTTTCTTTTCATTTTAATTTATATTAGATAATAAATGGTGACCCTAAAGAATCACCATTTATAATAATTTATTTTAAATTTTACGTTAACTTAACTCAACTTCTTTTTCTTTATCAATAGATTTCATATCAACATCTATTTCACATTGTCCACCAGCACAAGCTAACTCACCAGTTAAATTAGTATTGTCATCCAATTCAACAACTTTACTTAAATCAACATCTTTTAAAGATTTCATCATTTCATTATATTGTTCTTCTGTAATGTCTTCAAATGGTGCCTGAGTATAAGTACCTCCATTGTATGGTAATACAGATAAACCATTATAAGATTTTCTATTTTCCCACATCCATTCTCCAGCTAAATCCCAATCACTCTCTTTTAACGATATTGTTGCCGATACATTATGTGAGTTTGAGCCGTTTCTATGTCCTGATTTTACCCATTCTGTAGCCACTTTTTTAACTCTCTCTAATAAATCAAAAGGTGATTCTGTTCTGAGTATAGAACCTTTTGGAGCTTTTTGTGGTATACTAATAACAGCGGTATCGTGTGGTCTGAAATATTCGTCTTCAACAAGTTCAGGGTGGTTAATATTTAAATAAGTATATATTGCTTCATTCTTACCAACCCTAACTCTTCTAATATAATAGTCGTTATGCCATGCATGAATTCCTGATGATGTTCCTAAAGTTAAAGATGTTGTTCCTGCCGGTTTAACTGTTGTACATCTTGCTGATGGGTTGATGTCTATTAATTTAGCTACCCTAGTATTTTCTCTTTTAACTAGACTTGCAGCTTTTTTCATGTCGTATTTTAGTACTTTTCCAGAACCTATACCTGTCATTGATACACCAATTAAAGCATCTTTTTCAGTAGTTTCTTGCCAAACTTCTCTTAAGTAATGAAACGAAGTGTACCCTGCTTGAAGTGTGCCAATAAATGCTGCTGCTTTTACTCTCTCATTTAAGTCTTCTTGAGACTCTATATTTGATACGTTTACCTCACAAAGATTACAGAATTGATTTGGTCTTAGTGCTATTTCACAACAAGGATTAGTCCCCCAATCTTTGTCATTATTTAAGTATATACCCGGTTCCCCTGCTCCTGATAATTCAACTCTTTTCCATAAATCCATAAAAAACTCTTTTGTTATTTTATGTCTCATTAAACAAGCTGAATTATTAGCTCTACCTCTTTGTGGGTTTAATTCCCACCAGTTACCAGCTTTACACCCAATCATAGCATCGTCATCAGCACTAAACAAACTAATAAGAGCTGCTCTACGTATTCCACCTGCCAATACCGCGTCTGCAATATGACATACAATATCGTGTACTTCAATAGTTGTAAGTTGTTCTCCATTTTCTTTTTGATTTAATAAACCTTCAATTTTCACTAAACATTCTTTTAGTGGTTGAGGTCCTGGTGCTTTACCACCTGATGTTATTAATCTAGCTCCTTTTGGTCTAATATCAGAATAATCAAATTCTACTCTACTACCACCACCATTCATATATGTTTTCATAAGAACTTTAATTGCGTCTGCCCATCCTTCAATACTATCACCAATTAAAAATCTTTTCTTTCTTTTTGGGTATGGTTGTTGGATTACGGGTAATTTTTTTACATGGTGTTTTTGTACCGAATATCCAACACCTGTACCTCCCAGTAATAAAAACATTGTCTCACTAAAAGAGTCAATATGGTCAATAGGTACATAAGCACAGTTATAGATTCTATTAGGACTAATCTCAATAGGTTTACCACCAAATTGCATACTTCTCATTGAGGGTAAAACTTTTTTATCATAAACAAATTTGTATTTTTGTTCTATTTCTTCTTTTAAATGCGGATATTTTTTTATGTGCATTTTTTTATTTCGGGTAACTAATTCATCCCATGTTTCTCTTCTATTTAGTTCCGGTATATACTTAGCGTACTTCATGTAGACAGTAATATCCGACAGAATCTTATTTGATACTTCCATATTTGTGCTTTTTATTAATTATTTTTATTTATTACTTGTTCTCTTCTTTGTAGAGCTCGGGCAACTCTTTCTCGATTTCTGTTAGTTTTTTCTTCCTCGAAACCAAGGAATGTTTGTGTAGTTTCAGTGTCTATTTCTAAAGTTCCATTATCAAATTTACAATTTTCAAATATGACACCATCTCTTCCTAGTCTTGATTTTACAATAGCTATAGTTGCTAACCCCATTTCTTTTTGTTGTAAAGTCTTTGCGACTGAGATAATTACATGCCCAACTTGTGCTTTCTTAATGGAACCACCCATTTGGTCTGTGGTTACAACATCTGAAGAAATAGAACTTCTGTTTCCTTGTGTTGCTGTCCAACCTGCTATATTTAATTCGTGACACATCCCCTCAAATTTTCTCATAACAGAACCTTCACCTTTCCATTCATCATTAAATGAACGGTCTGGCAATATACAGTCAATATAATCAATTAATACTATATCTATTTTAGTTCCTTCAGATATAATTTTTCTTACTTGATTTTTAATCTGTAAGATTGTCATTTCATCCGAAGGTAATTTTTTTAATATTAATTTACCTCCAGTTTTTTTCATTTCATCTGCTTTATCTAATACGGTTTCTTTATGGTTACTTAACTCATCGTTAGGTATTCCCGTCCAACAGGTGAAATGTTTTCTTTGTATAATTTTAGGGTTATCTTCAAAAAATATTTGTAACACATTATAACCCATATTAAATGCTGTATTAGCAAATCTAGTTAACATAGTGGTCTTACCAACACCTGTAGGTGCTAAAACCACACCTATTTCCCCTTTAGCCAAACCACCATTTAGTATATTATCTAGTCCGTCAACTCCTGTTGGTAGTGGGTGCCTATAATCATCCTCTAATAGTTTTTCTAATTCTGTAAAAATTTCAAAACTACCCATATCACCATCACCGATTTTAATAGCATCACGTATATATTCTTCACACTTATCATAACTTTCAAAATCACCTTTTTCCATTATATTTTCAACTTTTTTAATAGCTTTTTTAAGTTCTTGTTGTTTACAGAACTTAATAGATTTTTCTTTAATAAATAAATGGTCTTCAAATGAGACTTCTTTAATTTCTTTTAACATGTCAAAAATATTTTTTCTTGCCATTTCAGAAGAAATTTCTATCCTTGTTAGTTGGTCTAAAGCGTCAAATGAAGGTGCTGTTTGGTATTTTTCATAATACTCCTTAATTAATTGCATAATCAATCTGAAGTATTGGTTGTCAAAATATTTAGCAGTAATTGCATCAATTATTGACTGGAAAAAAGTATTATCTGTTACTATTAGGTTAATTAATTTTAATTGAAAGTTATAACCTAAATAACCAAAATTTTTATTATCTGTCATATTTTTTTATTCTTTTAATAAATACTAGATTAGTTGACCATTAGGTCATAATCTTGGTAGTTGGTTGTAACTTTTCTTTGTGATAGTACTCCGGTCAATTCTCTTAATATATAAGATATTTGTGGTCTTATATCTACCGTGTATCTAACTTTTGGGGGATAGATGGTGGCAGGTGTAATTGTGTCGTAAATTACCTTGTTTCCTTTTTTTATAGTTATCGTAAAATACTCATCTTCTGAACCTTCATCTAAAACATTTTCTCTATAGTTACTTTCTAATAAATATAAAGTTTTAAGTTTTAAGTCATCCACAATATCAGTAATTACACCTTGCACTGCATAATGTAAGTCTATTGAATTTGTGGCTCTGTTATTAAAGTTTCTAACTGAAAAGAATCTTTGACAAACTATGTTATTACCTAATTTTAATACGAATTCACACTTTTGTGTGTTTTCTCCTTTTTGTTTAATTTTACTCATCTTTTTTTATTTTTATAAAAATCTTTTTCTATTCTTGTTAATCTTAAAAATGGTCTCACAAAATCTACCCAAGAGTCATCTTTCTTTGGTAAAATATTAAGAATTCCATCTGACATCATCAAGTCCAAGGCATTTTTCCAATGTCTACCATCTGGGTCTATAGCCTCTTTTGATAAATCTTTTATTCCGTTTACGGCATCTTTAGTTAGAAATTGTTCCCCAACACCAATAATTTTATAATTTGTTTCTAATATAGAACTATCTGGTTTTTTTTGTGTCACACCTTCTAATATATTTTTTTCTTTTTTATTTATTTTCTTTTTAGATTGTATTGTTTTTAATATATCCTCTAGACTTACTTTTTCCTCTAAAATTTCTGGTTTTATTTTTACTAATGATTTTATCCCAACCATTTTTATCCCATATATATTATCGGAAGAATCTCCACATATGGTTTTTACAACCCTAACATTAGATGATGGTATGTTAACACCATTTAAAGGTACTTTCTCACCATATTTAAATAATTTGTTTAAAGAAATTATATGTACAGAAACATTTTTACCAATCAACTGTAATAAATCTCTATCTGAAGTTAATATAATAATGTTTTCTTTTTGGGCTTTTTTGGTGTAGTGCGCTATACAATCATCGGCTTCACACCATTTGAATGTTGCTTGTCGGACATAAAGTTCTTCTAGATATTCTTGTACTCTTAACTTTTGTTTAGCGTATGATTGTAGGTCATCTTGTGGTTTGGGTTTTAACCTCCTATTTAATTTATAATCTGGGTATAGTTCAAGTCGGGGCTTTGTATTATCTTCCCCATCCCAAAAAACGACAATTTTAGTTAATAGATAGGTGTCTATTAGTTTTCTTAAGGTATTAAGAAAATGGTATAGACCACCTATATGGTCAGTACCATTATACATATTTTTTATACCATGAAAACCTGTATTTAATAAGGAATTTCCGTCAACTAATAATGTTCTTGTCAAAACACATTCTTAAAGGGTTAAACAATTTTTTTACTTTACTACTTCTAATAATTCAATTTCGAAACTCAAATCTTCACCAGCTAAAGGATGGTTCATATCTAAGTTTACACTCTCCTCATCAATCTTTACAACTTGTCCCTGTACTGGTCTTCCTTTATCATCTTGTCCTTGGATAAAACCATTTAGTTCGTATTTTAGAGATTCTGGAAATTCACTTTTTTGTACTGTTATCACAGCCTCAGTAATATATTCACCGTAAGCTTCTTTAGCTTGAATATCTACTTTAGCGGTACTACCAACCTCTAAGTCTTTAACAGCATCATTAAAACCTTTTAGTAGTTTACCATCATCGATTACAAATTCTAAACCCTCACCTCTTTCTCTTGAGTTGTCAAATTTAGACCCATCTTTTAAGGTGCCTATGTAGTGCACTTTTACTTTGTCTCCTGTTTTTATTTTAGTCATTTTCTTTTTCTATTTTTAAGTCGAAATCACCACCAACCCCTAATTGTTCAGACCAGAAGGTAGCATTTTCTTGTTTATACTTTTCTATTGATTTCTTTTCTTCACTAGCTTCTCTTCCAGCAATGAATCCGTGTGGGGTTATAAGTATTTTACCATCCTCATAACCCAAACCATTAACATGATTTTTCATAATGGTTATTTTTGTTCTGGTAGCAAATTTTACTTTTCGTTTCTCTTTAACCGCAGTAATATTTGTTGTACCACCATTTTTTTGATTACCGAATCTAAATACTAATGTAGAATTCAACCACAATGATTCCCCACCTTTTGCTTTAATTTTTGGTTGTCCAAATGGATTGTCCGGTAACTCTACCCATGGTTGGTTAACCACCACAAGGGTGTTGGTGTATTTAGAATCTTGTCTTCTTGATTTACCTATTCTTTGGTTTAGTCCCATACCTATTTTATCAGCGAGAGTGGCTGCATTATGCATTTTACCACCTTTACCTTCAAAAGTCATTTTACAGGGTACTGAACCAACAGAATCCCATAGAAATAATAAATCATATTCTAATTCACCTTTATCCTGTGCATCAAGTAGTGTATTAATATAATCTGTTATCTCTTCAATGTATTGAAAGTCGTTGTTAAAAAGGAAGAATCCGTCCCAGTCTATTTCTCCAGTGGTTTTGTCCACAACTTCTTCACAGTCAAAACCTAAAAGTTTTGCGTGTTCAAAACCCCATTTTTGTTCGGTAATAATTAAAACAGGAAGAATTCCTTTTTTTTGTGCATCCACGGCTGCTTTTATTAAAGCAGTTGTTTTGCCAGTATCCGAATGTCCTAAAAACATTTGTAAGTGCCCCATCGCTGGTCCTGGTAAACCAGTAGCATCAAGGAAAGCTTTCCCTAAATCAAAAAATCTTTCTGGTTTAAAGTTAGCTTTCTTTGAGAATTTATTTTTCAAATCTGAAAATGTTCTTTTTTTCAATGCCATATCCCTAGTTAAAATGGTAAGTCTTCATCTTGTGGGTCGTTTGCCTGTGGGTCTGAGGTACTACCTAATGTTGTTGTGTTGGTAGTATTTTTAGTAGCGTTTGGGTCATCGTAAACATATTTTTTAAGTTCAGAGTCCCACACTGGGTCTAGTCCTTTAGAAATTGCTTCCAAGTATTCAACAGGTTTTTGTGAATAAACATCTTTCCATGTTCTTTCATCTCCTGACCATTCTTTTACTTTATCAGCATCTTCTGATAATTTTCCTGGGTCTTCGTACATAACAGAAGATACTGTTGTATATTCACCTCTACCACCTGGTAATGGTACCGCCTGTAGAATTAAGATAAGGTCTCTTCCTTCATTAATATCTGTTACATCACCTTTATTTCTCCAGATTGGAATGATTTTGTCAATTGGTCCGTCACCTTTCCAATTATGTTTGAATCTCCAAAACTTAACACCGTCTTCTTCATTATCTCTATCCACAACTTTTACAATGTAGAATTTTTGTGAACGATAAGAACGTGCTAATTCTTTTGATTGTGCGTCACCAGCTAACCTTAAAGCTTCTTCAACTTCATTTAATGGACTTCTTTCACCGGATGGTTTTCCAGTTTCATCTTTTCCTGGGTCATAAAGTTTTTGCCACCTTCCCTGTACTTGTACATTGTGGAAAAATACTTCCTTAAATGGTGATGAACCATCTGTAGTAGGTACTATTCTGATTCTTTTTTCTCCTTGTTTTGTTCCTTTTGGTAACATAATGGAAAGATATTGTTTCATTCTTTCTTCTGATGTCATTTGTGGTTTTGTGGAACCACCACTTTGTTTGTTTTTCTCGTATTGAGCTAAAACTGCATCTAAACTATTACTCATAAATTTTCTTTTTAAATATTATTAATTAATAAACATATGTATAAATGTACACATATATTATTGGTATGTCAAATAAATATGGGGGGGAAATTTAATCTTCGTCTTCCGCGTTTGGGTCTCCGAAACTTTTTTGGATATCTACGTCACTGTAGTCTTCTACAGCGTCTTTGGTTAAAACATATTGTTTTTTACCTGTTTTGTCAAACACTTCTTCTTTGTCTGTAAAAAAATCACTAAGTGTCTTATTATAAGGGCCACTATCATGTTTTCTTAAACCTAATTTTTCTTCTGGTGTTCTTGGTCTATATTCTTCTAATTTATCTTCTAGACTACTAATTTTAGTAGCTACATCTTCCATAGAGGATAATTGACTCTCTAGGTCTGAAAGTTTTGTCATTAAATCCTCTAGACTTTGTGTGTTTTTAGATAGAATATCGGTTTGGTCAGATAGTTCTGTATTTACCTCATCTTGTTTACTAACTAAATCAGTAACATCAAGTTCTGTAGTGTCGTCTTCAGTACCCATATCAGTATCTATATCGGCATCTAAATCCATTTCATCTTCAACAGCCACACCCTCTTCACCACCTTCATCTTCAACAGGTACTTCTTCAGTATCAACTTCTAATTCTTCATCTTCCAATTCTGGAACTTCTTGTTCAGCCATTTCCATACCGAATCTTTTCGCTAATCTTTCAACATGACTTCCCATACCAAGATTACTAACACCACCAACATCATTACCAATAGCAGTAACTGTCTGTTCATTCAAATTATCACTGTTGTGGTTAATTTGGTTGAATCTTTTAAGTTCTTCTAGGATAGATTTTTCTACTTTTTTACCCATTTAATAATTGTTTTACTTGTCCTGATGGAGATTCTACTTGAACTTTTCTGTTGACTCTTATACTGTTTTCTACTCTTTCTATTAAACCATCTCTACTTCTAATGGTGTAACAAATCCCAGTATCTAAATCACAAACTTGTTGTCCTTCAGGTGTTTGTCCGTTTTCAACAATATTATCTGTTTTTTTACATAAAAAATTTCCTAATTTTTGTCTAAGTTCTTCTGTTATCATAATATATTAGTATATCTATAAATATACGTAAATTCATTAATAGTCAATATTATAACTTATTGTCGTGTTCTAGGTAAAAATTCTGCAGGGTTTAAATAATGTTCTACTATTTTACCTTCTTGTTTAACACCTCTTTTTATTTCAAAATGTAGGTGTGTACTTTTAGATAATCCACTATTACCCATTTTACCAATTACTTTATTTCCAGAACCAACACCTATAAACCCTCTTTCTATTGGGTCGTTTACGTTTACAGTTATACCTTCCCTCAAAAAAGCGTATCGTGTTAGATAGTAAGCTGTCCCTTCTTCTGGTGGGTCATTATTTAGTATAGTTTTAACCTCAACATGATTACCGTATTTAGCACAAGATTCACTTTCTTGTAATGGTTTACAACCATCAACAACTTTAGTTACTACACCATAAACAGCCGGATAAATTTCAATACCACCATTTTCATCATTTGCAAAATCTATATTATCTGAAGTAGGACATATATCCACACCTAAATGTCGTTTTTCTGGGTCCTCATTTGGTGTTACTATAAATGTTCCCGCACTTAAGGTAACATCAACCCACCTTACATTATCAGTGTCTAATGGTGGTGTTTGGTATGTTACACCAGTAGCTATGTAATTATTTTGTTTAGGGTTTAATTTTTTCTGACTTTCAGTAGCACTTAATCCATCATAATATAAATCTATAGGTATCTTTTCTAATCTGTCTTCGGCTTTTTCATATAATTTAACATTAACTCTTTGTACTAGGTCACTTATAGCTGGTAAAGTTGGTTTTGGTACTCTAACTCCTTCAAATGTTGTTTCTATTGTATTTGGTCTAATTTCGTGTTCAACATTAATAATTAAATAAGGCCCATTAAACATTGGTAAGTATCTTAGTTGGAAATATTGTGTTGGTTGTATCGTTACGTTACCCACACATGTAACCCTTGCTGTATAGGACCTACTAGCGTATACATTAAATAAAGAAACCGATGCTGGTGATGTAGAATTTCCACCCCCTGAATCTGCCATACTTTGTAGTATCTTAAAACTCTCTGAGGTATTTTGAAATTGTGATTGGTCTAGTGTTATTGATTCAAAAATGTTTTGGTTGGGTATACCAAAGTCTACGTTGAACCCCATCACCTTATTTGACTGTTCTTTATTGCCACATTCTTGTGTTACCAATGGGGAGTTTGGTGAGTTATAATTAAATGAATCATTATTATAACCATTATTAGGTGTTTTAGCGTTTAGTTGTGATGATGGTTTACCTACGTATTGACATAGGAAAGCCGGTGCTGAATCTATATAATCTACAGTTTTAAATGTACCGAACATTGCATTTCCTTGAGCTTGTGTGTCGGTACCTTTTTTTTCCACATTAAAGAAATTTATATAAGAAGGTAGTGGTATAAAATTAAAGTAATTGTTAGCTAATATAATACTTAAGTAACTTGAGACACTCTGTGTTAATGTTTTAGAGTTAGTGTCGGTAAACGGAGAGTCTAGTTTGAGTATGTCCCATATGTTAATTATTGCTTCGTCACCAATGTCTTGGTTTGCCCTATCTAAAAATAAAAATTTCTCAAATAACGTTTGGTCTGTAAGGTTAGTCCCAGAAACCCACCTATCATTTATTATTTTAAACTGATTATATAACTCTAATTTTAGGTCATCAGACTTAACTTCTGGTCTATCATCTGTAACCACATCTAATGTGGTATCATCAGTTTCTAAATTTTGTTTTATATTTTTTTGTAGTTCGGTTAATAAAGTTTCAGCGTATAGTTCTTCCGAAGTCTTTAGTGAGTCTATACGAGCCATAAAAGTATCTAAAAATGTACTCGCTGGAGTGGTTCCATTTAAACTAACATGACTAGCGTATAGTTTAATAAAGGGAGCAAATGATATTATATTATTTGTATTAAATTGCATACCATCTGGAGTGATTTTATTAATACTTTGGAAAAAATTATACATTGGATTTGAGTCATCAGCATCAATTAACATGCCAAATTGATTTGAACTGTCTGGATAAAACTCCCCAACTTCAAGTCTCATTGTTTGATGTTCTGGGTTACCTGCAGGAAAAAATCCACCAGCTAGTGGTATCGCTTGTCCACTAGGATAACTACCGTATAGTTCAGTTAAATTATTAAATACCTCATCTTTGTTATTATTAATATCACGAAGTTGTGTTAGTCTTTGTAATAAAGTTTCATTATTTATAACCAAATCTAAATTAGTAGTACTTCTATGGATATATTCTACTTTTTTACTTAAAAACTGAGACATGGAATGGTTAAACTTTAAAAATTGTGCTTCTGCGAGTGATTTAGAGTTAGTCCCCCCACCGGCATTAAGACCACCAACAGTAGTTAACCAAGTATCTTCTACCACAACTAATTGTTTAATTAACCCTTTAAGGGAACCACCCAAACTAGTAGAACCTCCTGGTGTGGAAAAAACTAAAAATTCTCGTTCAAATTCATCTAGTTGTTCTTTATTAAACACACCTCTGAGTACTTCTATACTATCATAGAGTCCTGGATTACTAAAACTCCAAGATTCTTGTTCATTTTGTTCTGGATTAATTTTTTTAAAGTAGTCTCCAGGTCCAGATTTATACGCTGCTTGGTGTTCGAAATAACCGTAGTGTGAAGCACCCCATAATAATCTACATGCTCCATTATGTAACGCAGCGTTACCGTAGGTTGGTGTTTCGTAAGTTGAAGCGTCGGTACCGTCAAGTCCTCCAGAAGAAGGAAAAAGTATGGTATACTCCGAGGTCTGTGGTGAGTTAGGGGTACTCACACCAAAAACGGGGTCAGCAATATTAGTGGACCGTAAATAAACATTATAAAATCTTACATCTACACCATCAAATGAGGTGTAGTTAATATCACTATTAGGTTCTATAGTTAATGGAGCATTTCCCGCAGTGTCTATAAGGTTATTCAATTGTTGTCCTGGACCAATATTACTATAACTATCGTTATCACTAGCTATGAATTGGACTGTATCAACTAATGCTGGGTAAACCCCCACTCTCATAGTAGTATTGTTAACGTTACTTTCTTGACTTACATAGGGGTAGGTGTTTCCATTTTGTAAAAATGTATAGTGATTTAGAGTATTTAAAGCTGTTTCATAAACACTACTTGGACCTGTATACCCTAAATAACTAACAAATCCCAAATTACCCCAAATAGAACTTAATGGGTCTACTTGTGTTTGTACTTCTGTTTTGTATCTCCACCAAACTGAACCAATTCTTAATATTAAAGCTACTGGTAAATTATGAATAGCAGGCATCTGATTAAACATCTGTGATATATAATTACCAAATTTATCATTATCACCATCCTTATATAATGCTTTTTCTCTTAGTGTCGGTAGTGGTAATGAATTTAAAAATAAATAAGCAGCTTGTGTATATGGATTTGGGGTTCCTACTTTATCTCTTTCCACACCACCAATTAATGCGTTTATAAAATAAGGTGTGTTTAACATAGACGTTAACCTTACAGCAGCCATTTCTATATTGGTACCTCCCGTAGGGGGTATTGTAGATACTGTTGGGAATCGATGTATTTCACCTTCTGTTATAAATTTATGTTGTATGTAATTTTCATATGTTTCATCTACCGTACCTATGGTGTTAAGGTTGTACGCTCCAAGTCGTCTATACAACATTTTTTCTGAGTCTTCTTCTATAAAATTTGTCCTACTGTATTTTGCTCTTGTTAAGTACATCGTACTCCAAGTGTCGGTTAAAACATTTTTTTCATTTATGTCATACTGTACGTTTTTACTTATATTAAAAAAATCATTACTACTAATTGTGTTTCCATTAGCAAAGTTTCTTCTTACCCAATTACCAAAAATACAAGGAGCTAAGTCATAAGCACTATTACTCTTTCCCTCTAATAATATCTCAGTATTCAATTCAAAATCTTGACTTCTAACTGAAAATAAAGATTTATTATAATTTAATGTAAAGGTTGGTTTTACTTCATATGGTGTGATAATACCGTACTGTTGATATAGGACAAACCTAAAAGGGTCAGCATCCTTTAAAATTGTTAACATTTGGGTTAACCCCCCTAAATCTAAAAATACTTGTTTTTGTGTACTATAATTTTTAATTCTTTGGTATAGGTTTAAAGCGTCGTATTTTGCTAATTCTCTGAGAGCTGGATTAATAAAACTAGATGTACTTAACACACCTGTTTGTCCCACATATCTAGAAAATAAACCACCATTTAAAACCGCTCTTTGAGTTCTATCTAATATCTCAAACCATATATCCAAATCTTCTATACTAAAATAAGGGGTAGATGTAGGTGGCCAATCATATACTGTTATTGGGGTCCAGTCTTTATCTACAGCCTTATTATCAACTGTTGGGTTAAATAAGCTAAACTTATAGTTGGTGGCTTTAGTGTATTCTTCTACGAACTCGACCTCGGGCCATATTTTTGGGTTATTAGCTAAAGTATTAGCTATAACATCTGAAGCACCTGGATAAGTTAAAACAGAATTTGTTGTGGTACAGTTACCACCTTTTTGTTGTTCCTCAATTTTATAATATTGAGGCCATGGATACACTATTTGGTTAGTTGCGTTGGAGTCATCGGATGAAACTGCTGCTGCCAATCTTTGTTCGTTTTGTCTCTGAGCAAATGCATCTGTATGTACATCATCTAATAATTTTAAAAAGGTGTCAGCACCAGCTAATATTATCGCAAAAACATTTCTTATCGTTGGTTTAAACCCTATGGCTTTTTGTAACCTACCGTTAAGTTTTTTACTCAGGTCTTCTGCCATACTTTTTGCCTTACTATCAAACATTCTTTTAGTTTTTGTCCATATATAAACAAAACTATCCACATCTCCCTCAAACATAAACCAAGGTGCTTGCCCTGCTGGTAGTTGTGTTGTTATACCACCTATCTGGACACTTCCTTTAATTTGTGAATTTTCAAATATGTCGTAGGTTGGGTCACTGAACCTAGTGGCTACGGAATATTTACCACCTTCCACAGTACTTCTTGCTTTAAAGGTTGGGTTTTGTTGTAGTATTTTAAAATATTTTTTGACTATCGATTCTAAAGCGTTTTTAGCTTCATTAATTATCTTATCTTGGTTTTCTTTTCTTTTAGTAGCGTCTGTTTCTGCTGTAGCTGCTGACATACCTTTTAAAGGATATGCCTGAGTAATTACAGTTCTTCCTGTATTTGGTGTTGTTGGGATTTGTTCTCCTGGTTGTGGTGGGAATGGCGGTTCATTTACAGTAACGTTTCTTCTACCAGCTGGAGAGGTGTCCAAATATTTTCCAACCCACCCTTTCTTACCAATTATAGCACTTTTAAATTTTTCTAAAGTTTTTTCATACTCTAGTTTATGGGTAGTACTTTCTAAACTAGCTTCACCAAATACTTGAGCCATATCATTATCTATAGATTGTATTTTTTCTATTAACTCTACAGTGGTATATTGGTTATTGAATAAGTTGTCACTAATTAAGCCTTTAGTGTAGTACTCTCTATAAACTTCCCCAAGTACTTGTCTTCCTTTAGTCATTTGAATATTTCCACTTTGTGGGTCTTGTCTTGTAGGGTATAGGTAAGGTGCTGTGACCGCTTCATGCATGTTTATATCCCTTAACATTGCTATATGATTACCTTTAAAATCACATGTGACTAAGTAATCACCAGATGCTGGGTCAAAACGAGATATAAATTTTTCTAGGGTTAGTTGGTATTGGACTGCCTTCCCGTAATATCCTTTAAGTGTTAGAAAAAAGGTTGGGTATGGTAGGTGAAAAAAAGCAGTGTAGGGTGTGTTGACCTTAGCTTGTTCAAATAATGTTTTCCCCCTAACATCTGTGAAGTTTATAGTTACTTGGGGTATGTAGGATGCGTTAACTTTAATACTAATAGAGGTTATACCAAATCCCTGAAAATCATTTTGGTTATTTATACTAGTAGATGTTGTAACACCATCTTTTGTTTTAGTTTTTATTTTTTTATTAACATCTGGATTAGTGAAGGCCTCTGTCCAATCTGAATCAAATGAACTTTTGCCTTTTGGTTTTAAAAAATTTAGTTCACCATCTGCTATTTCTACCCTAATTTCATCTCCTGCAGCCGCACCAACTAATAACTTACTTCTAGGAAATATTTTCGCTGTAAGGTTAGCGTACATCACAAAATCCTCTTGATTAACCAACCTATCTTTTATAACACCATCTGCCCCCACCACTTTATTAGGGTCTATTGACACTACGTTACCCCCTATTTGGGTGGTTAGTATATTACCGGAATTTAAATTATCTGCCATAATAGAGGAAGTGTTGGTCTAATTTAGATTTATAGTCCTCTAGTGATTGCATTAATGGGAATGGTACTGTTATAATAGTACCGTCAGGTATGTTCCATTCTTGCCCACCATATGTTGGATTTGCTTGCATTATAAGCCATGCGTAGTATGGTGAACTGTAGAATTGGTCCGATAACTTATCTAACCTAGTTTTTCCCACTTTATAAACTATTTTTCTATCACTAGATTTAGGTGTAAGTCTTATGCTTGGGACCATTACGTAGTCCCCATTAATAATAAACTCATTATATCTATTATAATAACTCATATCTCTTAACTAATATATAGTTGGTTTAGTAATTTGTAATTAAACTTACTATCACTAATACCTACATTTTTATCTCTTAGATTAACTCTAACTATATTTTCTGCTGTTGCTCCCGTATTAATCTTATAACCAACATTAAAATCAGAATAATATCTATTTATAACACCTTTAAATGTTTCATAACCACCATCTAAATTACTCGTAAATCTAGAAACCATTAAACTTGTATCGTAATCTATCCATTCTTTTACCGCGTTATTTAATTGTGGTTTAAATACTCGTATTGTGACTGGTGTGACACCAGTAATACCTAGTGGGTCAATATTGGTTAAATCATCATACAGTGTACTTTTTCTATAATTAAGTAACTTTTGTAATTCTGGTCTATTATCAAATGTAAAAGAAGTAGCTTCATTTGTGTATATTACCGGACTAAAGAAAATATATTCACCACCACCAGGATAATTTTTAGTAAACGCAGAATTAACATGGTTAACTATAAAAGTATTTAAATACCCATTAGTTATGTTGTAGTTAGTCATTACTCTGCTTAAAGCAGTAGTAGCTGTTAATTGGAATGCTATTACTCTACCTCCATTTGGGTTTAGGTATTGTCCGTCAAAATAACCATCATGGCCATTTGGGTTTGTAATAAAATTAAGTTTATCCGCTGTGGTAGTTAATTTATGTTGTGAATCTCTAAGATTATTAACTAAAGTCATAACTTGTGTTATTGTATTATTTAGTTGCGTTTCTAATGTATTGTATAAAACATTTTTTACATATTGTTTTTCGGGCTCTGTTGGGTTAGATATGTTTAACTTGGTTTGGATTGTTGTTGTTTCCGCACTTATGTTATTTTTAACGGTTTCGTAATAAGTGGTTATTCTACTTATTATTTTATTGGGTATCCCCATTAAAGTACCATTTGTATTTGTACCTAAAGTTCCTGTTTTATAATTTCTGGAAAACATAGATTCTTCAACAAGACCCATACTGTGGTATAGGAAAACGTCGTCTAACCTATTCTTTACGTCCAAAGAATATGCATTACTTTCGTCAACGAAAGCATTTAAAAGATTTTTATAATTTATTGTGTAATCCATTTATTATATTTTATGGTCCAGTACCCCAGAGATTTTGCCAAAAACCACCACTTTGTTCTCCATCTGTACTGGTACCTTCAGTATCACTACCATTAGAGCTTCCTTGTGTGGCATTAGCTTGTTGAGCTGCTATCCCTTGAATTATTTCTTGTTCATCTGGAATGGTTTTTTCTTCGTCAGATGCTGTTTTTATACTTCTATTATTATACATCTCTGTATTTGCAAAGAAGTTATTTGATAAAGCGTTTTGTAATTCTGATACAGGAGCTTCTAATCCTTGACCCCCAATGTATTTAAAGTTCATAGAAACATTTGCTATCATAGGTTGTACCCCAATACCTTCTGGATTTAAATCATATATCAAAGGGTCATAACTAAAACTTACAGAATCAATAGCTATTTTTGTGTGGTAAAAATCACCAATTCTTAATACACATATAGGTGGAGCACCAAAAGCTGTATTGTCAACATCTCTTTCGGAATCTAAACTACCATCCGCATTAACGGTAGGTATTGTATTTCCTGGTCTAGTACACTGAAGTAAAAAACTTAATCTATTATTTAATCCTTCTGGTGTCATAGAATGAAATGAAGGATGAAAATGTTTTAACTGTCTTTTTAGGGAGTTATATATAAATTCATCATCTTGTTTTAATGCGTTAAAGTAATTTTCTTCACCAAGTAATTTAGCTAATATTTTTGCAGTATCTAGTTTCTTTTCTGCACCTGCTCCTGCTTGGTTATTTGCTGTCGCTTGTGTTTCTGCATCAGGATTTTCACCATTTTGATTTGCCCAGAATGGGTCAAACGAACCAGCCATTGATGTATTCTGTACATTATTAGGTACACTATTATTTGTATTTGTATTTCCTGGGAATACCCCTTCAGTGTCAGTAGCTGCAGTATTTCCTGGGAATACCCCTTCAGTATTAGGATTGTCCATCTCGTCTATATCACTGGTTTGATTATACATTGTGGTAAATGGGTCCGCATTATACTCATCCGTAACATCATTTTGTATACTAATAATATCGTCTACTGATAAGTTGGGGAATATGGACGCTAATTCATATATATCATATTCTTTACACCCAGCAAAAAATGCTTCTATAGCCTGGTCTGCGACATAGTCTGGTACACCTTTTAATGTTTGTTCTGTAATTGAGTTTAGTATAGATGGGTGGTCAACCACTATTTTCCAATTTAGTGTACCAATTCTTTCAGTGTAATTGTAAGTATATATTGGTTCTGGTCTACCTAAGAAATTAACAGAATTCCATTGTGCGGAATTAGTATCCCCGACTTGTAAATCGTAAGGTGGGAACCACATTATTCTACCACCTTGTGGCCCTCTTTCGGACTTAGGTAATTTTAATAACTCTGAAGTACCTCTCCAGGCAAGATTTTCTATAGAAAACATGTACTTACTTACATTTTTTTCTGTTTTTTCTGTGTCTACGTTGACACCAAATATTGGTGCTATATTTAAATTAAATGTGTTGGTTAGGACTGAACCTGCTTTACCTAGATGATTTCCTTTATGTCTTTGTAGGTTATCCATTTTCCAATAAGGGTCATCCTTTGTCCATGTTCTACAAAATTCTCTAGCTACTAAACCACCACCAATCCCGAATACACCGGAAGATTCATCAACAAATCTAACCCCTGAACCTTTTGATATTTCTTTATATCCGTCAGAAAATACTTTAGATGTTTGGTCTATGGCGTGTCCCACATGTTTTCTTCTTGCTCCACCCATAAGTGGTGCTGAATCTATAAGTTTTTGAGTTTCATCTAATATCCCACCTTTTCTTTTTGGTTTTTGGAATGACCTAGTTGCTAAGAGGTCATAAGGTGCGTTTGTTGAAGCAAATGATTGGTTACCCATCCAAGTCCACCCTCCCGCTAAACTACCACCGTCATTGTAGGTATACCCTTGTACACCAAACATATAATATGGCCAAAGTGGTTGTCCGTCTACTGTTTCTAATTGTTTAGCTAATGTAGATGGACCATAAACTAAAGCGTTTATAGGTCTACCAAACTCATCACTTGGTATTGCACCCATAGGGGATTGTACTTTTGATGGTTCATTATTTTTAGAACCTAAATAGTAATATGGTGTTATGTTGGTTACTCCGTCTCTTAGTTGTACTCTAGAGTAGTCAGGTCTATATTTGTTAAAGTCTAAAGATGTAAATAATGCTTTTTGTTGTTCAGAACCCATATAACTGATAAATCTATCACTTGGTACTGGGTTGGAGACTGTGTTAGTTGGTATGTTGTCACCTCCGGTTAACATATTTCCTATAGCGTTAGCTGTAGCTTGTATGTTACCAAATATCCCCGTAAAACTTATTCCATTTTTAGCTAAGAAATTAATGTCTGGTTTAAATATCCCATCAAAATAGTTACCTGGTATATTAGAATACCCATAATATAAATTTGTTATCCTTGATAAAAAGTCTGTGCCATCCAATTCCTTTTGGCCTGGATTTGCACTAACATTAAACATAAAAGAACCTTTATCACTTAAATCTAAATCGTTCCATCCTTGATTGTACCCTAATTGTTCTCTTAAATTACCACTAGATTTTTGTACTAACTCACTATCATTTAAAATTTTACTATTTAAAGTATTAGTAATACCGTTAGTTATATTAACTGTTTCTAATATTTCTGCTGATGTATACTCAGAAGAAACGAATGATTTTGGTTGTAGTGTGTTAGGTGTTACATAATCTAACCCTCTTCTAGGGAGTACTTTTTTAACATTTATCGTTTGTACGTCTGTAAACCCCCCTTCAGGACCATAACTATTATCTAAAAATAAACTTACTAGATTTGGTGGTGCTAATTCCTCTACTGTTTTTTGGTCTATAACAGGACGTTCATATATACTAGTATTTTGTTTTCCAGGTGGTTGTATACCAAAAGGTGGAGAAACTGGATTACCATCTGCAAGATATGAACTTTGTAAATTTTTACCCAATAAAAAAACACGTAACTTTTCAGTAGAAGCTACATTAGGTCTATAAGGACCCTGCATCCCAAAAGCTTGTACACCACCTGTATTTAGACCTACTGACATATATTATTCTTTTATAATAAATAGATTGTAACGTAATTTCGTCAGGTTATTTAGACAAATAAGATTATGCCCCTAAGGACATAGCGTCATTTAGTAGTTTACCAGTTTCTAAAGCTACACCCCTATCCATTTGTAGTAGTTTTAAAAAGTCTTGCCCATTCATTCTTGCCTCACCATTATTAACATCAATATTACCTTCCAACTTTAAACTAAGTGGTCTCATAGTTGTTGTGTTGGTTGTGGTATTTGTATTTTCTACTATACTTTTATTTAAAGTTTCTGTTCTACTCGCGATAGACGCATCAAGGTCTTCTCCTAATTTTACATTTCCAGCTTGTGCTGCTACTAAAATATCTCCTTTATCAAAAGTTGTTATACCTTCTGGTGTGATTATTGCATCATTTGCATGCATTTTTTGTAATTCTTCCAAAGCTTTCTTAGCTCCATCGGTACCAGCTTTTTCAATCTCAGCAGATATAGAGTCTAGGTCACCTTTTCTTAAAGATTCTAGTTGTTCATCTGTTAAGCTTGGCATTCCAGAGGCTATTGTTTGTGTTAAAGTTTCTGTTCTTATAGCTTTGTCAGCTCCCATTCCTAACTCGTTTTTTACCATTAACCTAATACCTGCATCCATCGCTGCAAGATACTGATTAGCTTTTTCAGCAACGGTAAGTTGTTGTTTATAGACATCAGAATCCGTCATCCCTTCCTTTCTTAATAATTCCATTTGTTCTTCGGTAACATTAGAAACATCAACCATTTCTTCAATACCTGGAATTTTTACTTGTGCTACCCCACCTTCACCAATTTTAGACATAGAAGCTATTAACTCCTTATCGGTTTCTGACATATCACTAAAGTCTCCTATTTGGTTAAATACTTCTGCTCTTCTTGCTGACCTGACTGCGGTATCTGCTAATTCTTGGTAACTCATACCCATTTGTTCTGCCATAGCTTTTAACTGTCGTCTCTGTTCCGGAGATATAGAGAATTTGTTCTTTTCTTTGTCAAAATAAACAGCTGAAGCTGCTGTATCCGCAATAGCCTCTTGTAGACCTTCTAGGTCATTAGTTGCCATGTACATTAATTTAAATGGGTCTGCTAGGTCACCAACCGCGCCCCCAATTACACTCATTTGTGCCGCAAAATCAATCGCCCCTTCCGGGTCAAAGAATTTATCCGCGAGACTTGTTACCGTACTCATTTCAATACCTAATGCCTGACCTCTAGCTACCATTCTAGCTAATCCCTCAACACCTCTTTCAAATCCGTAAGTATTAATTAATTTTAATTCACCACTTATATTACCTAAGAATTTTTCCATTACAACACCAAAATCTCTACCTGTTTGTAAGATTTCAGACATAGCATTATCAGTTTCATCTACTTTACCCATTGCTGTATCTAAACTAAATCCTATAGTATCAAAACTTTCTGCAAATTTTCCAGCATCAAACCCTTCTAATGTTTTGGTTAATAGTGCAGCTCTTTCACTAACTTCTGGTGGGATATATAGGTTTCTTGAAATTTCTTTGGTCATTTCTTTGAAGACCGTGAATAAATCGTTTACGGTCATACCAAATTTGGATGCTGACATTCCTGCCTCAGTTAGACCATCTACTGTATCCATTAACTGTGCGTTGGACATTCCTAGACTTTTGGAGATGTCTACCCTTAGAGTATCTTCTAAAGCTAACATGTCTAATATTGTTTCCATATTATCCATATTAGTTACGTTTAAAGTCCTTATATTTTTAAGGACATCAGCCATTTTTTCTAAATCTCCTGTTGATACACTTTCTTTTGGTGTTCTATCGGTTGCTATTTTACCTAGCTTTTCCCATACGGAACCCTTACTACCTCCACCAACATTACTTTTTGGGGGTGGCCCATAACCAACTGGTACCCAATCACCATTTGCATTATAAATGTGGTTTACACCATTAATTGTTTTTTCATCACCTAATTGTGGAGTTGCCATAATTCTAAACTGTTTTTATATAAATATTTAGAATCTGTTTTTAGCCTTGTTATTTGCTTGTTCAATTGCCTCATTCTTTTTTTGGAATTCCTCTGTTAGGAAATTTACGTAGAATCTACGTTCAAATGTAGGCATTTGTAAGAGGTCGGACCACGCGATGTGGAGGTGTTTCATTAGATAATAGAATTCTTGCAATAGGGCATTCCTATATGCCGTAGAAAGGACGAAAAAACTCAACCCCGAATGTGATTCTCGCGTTTATCTCTTCATTCGATGGAGTTAACACGGGGATAGTTAAATCTAGTGAAGGCGAGTTTTCTCTAATTACTTTTCTAATGTTTTGAGAATCTCGAATTGGCATTGTTTGTATAAATTGTGCGATAGTCATTGGGTCTCTTACTCCGTCTATTTCTTTAATTAACAATTCTAATTGTTTGGTCATGTAAGTGTTTACTACCGCTTTTTTATTTTGTTCGTCTAATGCTTTTAATGTTCTTTCGTTTTGTGGGGTTAAGAAAGATAGTTTTACCTTCTTTTTAGAAATTTCTAAGTAATGGTCAAACTCATTATTATTATCTAACTCCACGCCTACTTCATTAGTTTTTAATATAGATAAATCTATTGTTGTTTCAAAAGACTCTTTTGTTTTTGGGTCTGTTAAGGTAACTTTATAGTCTGAACCAAAAGCAGTATTTCTTAAAAATACAAGTACAGCTTCTTTATCACATTCTGGCATATCCATAATATCTATATCTTTATCTAAAATTTTTCTAGATATTAACATGTTGATTAATTCACCATTAGCTTGTAATGATGGTGTTGCCAATAAATTTTCGTCTGAAGCATTTAAGTAGGTTACCTTTACAGATTTCTTTTTATTTTTATAAAAAACACCCTGAGAAGGTAAACTTACCATGTCGTAAGGTAAGATTGTTTCTGGTTGTTGGCCTAATTGTTCTTGCATAGCTTATAATTTAATTAATATATTATAATAGTAAATACATATATTTAAGTTTTATTAATTTAAATAGGTTGCGCTATAAGCATCTTAAAATATATAATTAAAGTCAAGTAGTTTGCAATAAAAAAGCCCTAACTAAAGGGCTTTTATAAAATCTATTTAGTTTGGTTTAGTAAACTAAGATACATCTATCTGGTCTTAAAGTGGCTGAAATATTTGCAAGACCGTCATCACTATAACTTAAGTCATTAAAGTTAACGTCTGTTAAGAAACACCCTTGTAGTATCCATTTTTCTACAACAACACCAGTAGGGTCTAACATTTCTAGGTCGATGTTTTTCTTATAACCCGCAGCGTAACCCATTCTACCAGTTACAGATTCTGCATGTGTTCTAACCCACTCCATAAGAGCTTGTGCTGCTGATGGTCCGATTGGGTCTCTAAATGTTACGTTTATTGTGTTCCATACAAATCTACCCGCTACATAAGTAGAGGTGTTTAAGAACGGTACTTCTACAGAGTTAATTGTAACCTGTGGTCTAGAAGTACTCTCTACATACCATTCATTAATCCCCAAAGAAGAGTCGAATCGCATGATAAACCTATTCTTTTTCTTTGGCTCATAAGGTATAGGCATTTTCATTAATAAGTCAGCCATATCTTTTTAATTTTTTGTTTTTACTTTTTTATTATATACTATAAATATATCGGGAATGAAAAAAATGTCCTAATTCACTTGTTTTAATACTATTTTGTTCATTCCACCTTCAGATGTGTCATAAACTATGAAATCTACATCTGGAAATTCTACTTGTAATACCTCTTTTATAAAAGGAATTATCGCGTTTATATTACCTAAATCATCATCACTAAACCCCACTGATAATTTTTTATTACCCATATTTACCATCTGAGACGCCTTAGATACTATATTTGTCACATAATCTCTTAAAGCTATTTTTTTATTTTCTTCTGGATTTGCTGCCGAACCACCTTCTAATCCGAATTTATCTGTAAATTTTTGTGATGTTACTGGGTGATATTCGTGTGAGTCTAAATAAGTCTTTATTACTATTTCTGGGTCTTGTCCATCTAATTCTGGATAATTTTGTTGGATGTTGTCAATCATTTTACCTAATTCTTCCTCGGTAAACGTGTGGGATATAACTAAATCCATACCTTTCCTTAACACTGCGGGTTCATGTCCTCTAGCTGTTATAATAGATATTGGATTTGCATATATTAGGGCCTCTTTAAATTTGTCGAATGAGGGTGCGAAAGAACCCATAGTTAAAGCCTTTTCTAAATCCATTAGAAAAGCGTCCTCATCTATAAAGTTATCAAAAGCTCCCTCGTCTAATTTATAATAATTACTATCCCTAACTAAGGCAAACTCTTCCGTACCTACATTAACAGGCACCCAACCGTCTCCAGTATTTTTTAACATTTTAATAGTGGTTGGCATTTTAAGTATATTATCATCCCAATCAAAACTATATGCTCTAATACCGTTAGACTGTTCTTCTATTAGTCCACCAATTCTTTTTAGTTGTTCCTTAGTTATTATTATCTGTTGTGACATATAATATAAATACAATTTAATTTGGTTTAATCGACTTTTTTTATTATCTTTGTAGTATGAAAAATCTACTAAAAATATTATCTTTATTTCTATTGTTAAGTTCTTGTGTTAAAGAACCAATATATCCACCATGCACAACCACATACCCAACTACACAAAATAACGGGGAGTATGTAGAAACAAATTTCCTAGAAGGGTGTTGGGTTTTAAGAAGTGGTACAATGTATGTACAGAATTTGGATACGGAAGAGAACACTGAGATATTTTTATTTGGTGGTGGATTGAGTAGTAGTTTACGATATGACGGAATATCAGTATTTTCTTTTGAAAGTATAACTAGACATCAAACAACTTGGTGTTTTGATTTTCCTGAAAATATACCGGGTAATGGTAGTTTTACTATAGACGGGGACACAATATACCCGTATGGTTTAAATATTACAACCAATAATATTACAGTAACTGAGGACGTTTCTGGTAATTACCAACTACTGGGTGGTTCATCAAGACCAATTCACTATGAAGTAGTAAGTGTAGAGAATAAAGTCATTAATGTTTACGTACAAGAGACTTATGAGAATATTTATGGATATAACTACTACTATTTTTCAAAACTAAGATTTAAAAAACTGTAACTTATAGTTAAAAAAATCGTATATATTAATAGAAGTTTAACCCTTTAAAATAAAAATTATGTTAGAATATATTATACCTTATCTAATTGTATCACAAATACTAATGTTTGTATTTTTGTTAATTAACGAAAAAGACATTTATAGTGGTTATCTATCGTTTGAGTCTAAACGAGGAGATAGACCAACTACCAAATGGTATGTGTTCTACATTATCACACACATACTTAAAGCCCCTATATTGGCTCCGATGATATTAATTTTAATAATATTAAATGGTGGTAAGTTAGTTGAATAAAAAAAGGTCCTTTTGGACCTTTTTTATTTATTATCTTCTTCTAGACCTTTTTACTTTTCTAGATTCTGCCATTCTTTTTCTTGGTTTTCTTGATTCACGAAAATCTGTATCTTTTTCATCACGGTCCTCATGGTCTTCATCATAACCCATATCTTTTTTAAGGTAACCTAAGTGGTCTTCTATAGCTTTAACATGGTCTTCCATAGACATTTCTTCTTTTCTATCCGAACCTTCATCCTCACCATAGTTATATGTTTCTTCACCTTCACTATCTTCTTCTAGATTTTCAGTTTCAAACATTTCTTTATATTTCGCTGTTGGTGTGTTCATTATTCCGAAATTTTGTCCGTTTCCAGCTCCGAGGTTTTCTTTAACTAATTTTTCTATTAAGTTAACCAATTCCACCTCTTTTAATTTAATCTTTTTCATATTTTTAGATTTTTGATATAGGGTTTATTATTTGTTTCATCTTTTTTATATCCTCTTGGATTAGTTTTTCTTTTTCTTCTTTTGATTCTTTCATTGATTTTTTAATAGCTTTATCTTTAGCCATTAAATAGTCGTCAGAGTCTATGTCACCATCACCATCATGGTCTTTTTTCTTACCTTCATCCATTTCGTGGTGTCCTTCTTCCATGTCATCCATTTCGTATACATCACCATCTTGACCATCATAACCTTCATCTAAGTCGGGATAAGGAAGTGGGTCTTTTAATGAATCAGGGTCCGCCATCGCTCTTTGGTCTCTTCCAGAAGCAATTGCATCGGCTGTAATAGTCATAAAATTACCTAATTTAGTAATAGAGTTAGCCAACTTTTTTCTAGTATCACTATCTTTAATCATGTCATAAGCTTTTTTAACACCATTAATGATATTTTCAATACCATTAGCAGCAGCTACACCACGATTATACCCACCAGTATCAAATCCCTCACCTAATAAATCATGAGAGTAGTCCTCAACATTTAAATCTAGACCTTCCTTTTTAATAGATTCTCTAATTAGCTGGTGACACTCTTTAATAATTGTGTTAATAGAATTTTCTTTTGTTTCTTCTAACCTCATTAATAACCTATCTAATTGTTCTTCACTTAAAATAACATCTTGCCTTTTACCCTCAGTAAAAACTTTTTTGTTAGTTTTAGGTTGTTTTAGACTCTCGTTTAATGTTTTTTTACTAAATTTCATATCTCTGTTTTGTTATAAATATTATATATCTTCAAAAGATGCCCCTGTAGGAGTTATTAAGAACTCAACAAAGATATATTCTAAAGCTCTGGTAGGTTTAATGTAAATCTTACCATTCATTTCATTTCTATCTATTTCTTCAGGGTCATTAGAAAGTACCACTCTAAAGTCTGTCAAACCTCTATCTCTTCTTATAGAGTCTAGAATTGGGTTAACTAAGTCTAAGAATTGTTGTCTTACAATATCGTCATTTTGTTCGAATATTAATCTTACCGAAACAGCCGAAATTAATTTTCTAGTTTGTAGTAACAATCTTCTAACATTAATTCTATCTAAAGCAGATTCTCTAATCTGTAAAGTTTTATTACCCCAGATAATTGGACCTACATCACTGAATGTCGCGATAGGGTTAAGTCTACCTACATATAATGTATCTCTTTCATCTAAAGTCAGTTTCTTTCTCGCTTTAACAGCGTCCACTAAACCTCTCGTATATCCTGCCGAAGCGAACCATGGGAATGAAATATTATCAGTTAATGCTATATTTCTCATTACCTCTGCTGTTGGTGGGATGTAAATTTGTTTATTATTAGCGGTATCTCTTACCTGTATCCAAGGATAATAGGTAGCTGTATAGTTAGAATCAATTAATGAATCTTCTAAATTGTCTACAGCTTCTTCTGGTGAAACTTGGTTTGTTTTATCTGTTGTGTCTGCTACAAACATATTATAGTCTGGTGTTGTTACCACATATAAAGAGTCAGCTCTTTGTGTTTCTACCATATCTATAGCTTCATTTACTAAACCTAAGTTATCTACATAATCTAAACCTGGTGTTGTAAACACATTAATATCTACTGATTCTGGGTTATTGAATGTTTCTATACCTCTTAAGAATGCAAAATAGTCAGTGTTTGCTTCGATGGTACTTAACTTCTTAAATGTACCTAATCCTGTACCTAGTGGGAAATCACTACTTGTACAAGCTCCCGCTAAGAAACCACTTAATCCCATTCTATAGTCATCACTATTAGACCTAGTTTTTCTGTAAATGTCCCAACCGTCGAAACCACCATGAGGTGCAACTGTAAACTTACGACTTCTAAGTTTTTTATATGTTTCGGTAGATAGTGTAGGTTCGTGGTTAAATTGTCCTGCTCCACAATCAAATACTTGTTTATTGTTTAAGGTAGTACCTGTCCAATCTGTATACGCTCCAGTACCTCCTATAACCACAGTAGCTCCAGAATCCATGTGGAATCCTTTAGTTATTACATTCCACTCACCACCATCTGCTGGTGTACATAATGTGGACGGTACTTGTTTTCCTTTATAGTTGAAGAAGTCTGGGTCATAAGCTGCACCTGTACTATTAGATACACCTAGATAAACTTTACTAACTTTATCACCACCACTAACAGTTTGGTTATTTACCGTACCACTACCGAAAGGTGGGTCAAAAACTGTTTCACCTGGTGTGTAATATTTTGTTTTATAAACTAATTTAGGGTTTGTAGGACATGTTCCATAACCTCTAAACCTATATCCCTCAAATCCTGCTGGTACTGAATTAGCAAATGTCCCATCTAATAAACCTTCACCTAAATATAACATAGTATACTTAGATTTTAATTCAAACTCACCTGTAGATGTACCTATTTTTCTACCAACAAATGAAACTTTAGTAGGGTCTAAACTACATCTAGTATATTTTTCTAAGACGTTTGGATTTGCATCAGTATCATAGAAATCTCTTACCAAGATATCAAATTCACCTCTCTCAAATGACATATTAATTAATGAAATTTTAATTTCTCTGTTTGCTGTTGTACCATCAGATATAGAAATAAATTTAAATAATCTATATACGTCAGTACCTTGTAATTCTGAAACAATCCATGGTGTTTCAGGTGTTGTCCATTGATGCATGTACCAAGCTATAGTATTTGTGTTTGTTGTATTTCTTGCGGAAGGTAAGTACTGTAAACAACACTGTAACCCTCTTACTTTTCCTTTTTTCCAAGCATCTGTTAACAAAGCTGGATAAGTTTCTTCTACAAATAAAGGAACCTCCTCTTTCTTTTTATCAAAAGGACTTCTACCAAATACTCTAGAAACGTAGTCTTGTGAAGTATTACTCATAGAAGTTTTAAATGTGTAAGCTGTACCATTAACAGTTCCAGCACTTATACCAAACGAAGCGAATGGATTTTCCATAACTTTATAATAATCTCCAGTACACTGCATATTAACAGTATTCGCACTAATAGAATAAACCGGTCCACCCGAAGCCTTATCACTTAATCCTCTAGACCTTAAAGTTAATACTACCATACCATCATATTCAGTCTCAGCTGATAAATTTGTATAAGTAACGTAGTCCATTACTACATTACCAGAATAAACTACTGTACCAGCACTTGTTGTTCCTGTTGCTGCCGAATAATAACCAGCATATCCTACAGGAGTTCCAGCTGCAGAGAAAGATATATCTGATGGATTACCACTAATATATAGTTGGTACGAAACCCCACTATACGTAGAACCTGTACAACATGTTGTACTATTGTCGTTATCAAATAAAGCGTAATACCAAGAATCGTTTTTATATGAAGTCCAGTCAGTACACTCACTTCCTAATATATTAGTTACTGTTAAAGCTGAAGTTGCAGCTGTTAATGTATCTACTGTATCAGCAGTAGCAGCATTAGTTGTTGCACTAGGTATACAACCATATTGGTAGACTGTTGGACAAGGCCAAGCAGTCGCTGCTGAAGCTGGGGTTTGTGAACCACCAGTATAACATAAAGTATTAGATGATGTTTTAAGACTTAGAGTCGCAGAAAAGAAATCAAGGAATGATTGTTTTAACGTTGGTAGTGTAGTTCCGTTCGTTAATGTTACTACTTCACCCAAATCAGTGTCTGTGTCGGATTTTCTAAAGTGATTTAATACCACACCTGGAATTTGTGTAAAGAAGTCAGCATTTAAGGCATCATTTATACTTGCACTTTCACCCACAGTAGTATTAGTACCAGTTAGTGGGATGAAGAAAGGCATTATTGTTTGGGTAATAGCAGATACAACGCTACTACCAGAATCAGCCCTAAAACTCTTAGGGTCTAATTCCCCCAAAGTTAATACACTAAATGATGGTCCCGCATCATAACCACTAAGACCTAATACTCTAGTCACAAATAATTGATTTGATTGACTTAAGTAAGACTTAGCTATATATCCTAACTCATATTTAGGAATCTGTGAATCCACGTATGTTGTTGGTGATGTACCACCAAATCTTGTTGTGAAGTCATCATATGATTGTATAAAAATAGGTTCAAAAGCTGGTCCCTTTAGAGTTTCACCAACCACACCTAATGTTGTAACACCTACACTTTGTGCTACAAATGTTAAATCTTTCTCAGAAGTATATACCCCTGGAGAAACAAATACCTTATTACCGTCTGCCATGTTTTATAATTTTTAAAATATTTTATTTTCTTTATTATAAATACAAGGGGTATTATCAAAAGTTACGTAGTAAATTAGTATATTTGGTGGTTAGTAGGTAAATTTTCATACTTTTTTCATACTATATAGTAGTTATAGCAAAAATATCCTCTATAATGGCCAATAAAGACAAAAAACCAAAAATAAAAAATTTAAAGATAAGTGAAGAGGTTCATTTTACCCTAAAAGAGTACTGTAAGAAAAACGGACTTAAGATGTTTGCTTTTGTTGAACAACTGATAAGGATAAATTGTAAATCTAAAAGAGATATTTACGGAGAATAATTAGTATATTAACTTCTCTTGTAGTGTTAAGGTAGCGGGTGCAGCACTATTATCCTTATCAACCCAAATTGTCAACTTATCACCAGGATTTATCATTAACACCTCATTAATGTTATGTTGTACATCATTTATATAAAATTCGTAAGCAATAACATTCTTAATTCTTAAAGCTGAAATATTAACTTTATAGTCGTAGTTAAGTACTAACTCATCATTACCAGCGTCAAAAGTTAACTTAGTATTTATTTTATCTGGATTTTTTGGAGTTCCTTTTGGTTCCTTTTGTCTTTCTTTTTCATCAAAACCAAACATAACTAAACTCCTACTAATTGCCGGTTTAACTTCAAATTCTTCTTCATCTAATAAAAATCCTTGTAATTGAAATTGATAATTTTGTTGGTAGTATCTTCTTTCTTCTGTGTCTATCTTACTTTCGTCACCTATAGAATTCATCACTATAGGAATATAATGCCCTTTTACAAATGTGTAAGCCTGTCTAGATGTAAACTTTTGTAGTACAACCCTATTAAAATTATTTAACTCTCTCATTCTATTACAAATAATTTTAACATCATAAGTTATGTCAACAGGAACTGGTTGAGGTATAGTATATATGTCGTATCCTTTTCTATTTCCATCCCATGTTGGGACTTTTGCATAATGAAATTGTTTTCTATCTGGTATTGTATACTGTAAAGCGGGATTAGTACCATACTGTACTTCTGGATTTCTAACAACCACAATAAAAGGTAGTTCTACGTTTTTGTCTTTTGTTGAGAATTTCCATGTTTGTGCTAACTCCCCCCATCTTTGTAACGTAAGAATTCTATCTATAACATTAATCTTTTTACCATTACTTACAGTTTTTAATTGTTCTTCTACAAAATCTAACATACCCCTATCCATATCCGCATGTAGTACTGACTTTGGTAGATAGGTCCCATCTTCAGTTATTAAATTTGCAAGTTCTTTTCTTCTATTAGGTGTGGTTATACCATTGTACCCAGTAGGGTAGTGTCCCTGGATTGGTCCCGGAGATATATTCAAACTCTTTTTTACTTTTTTTGGTAATGCCATTATACTCCTTTAAATTCATTAGGACTTACGTAAGAACATGTAACAGTTCTATAAAAAGCCTTATACCCACCTATAGTGTGTTTATTATCAGATGTTACTCTACCGTCATTTGTTACGCTATAATATCTCATTTTATTTTCCGTTTCAGCATAACCTATATAATCACCATAATTAATATCTATATTTAATTCGTTTAAATGTTTTATATAAACACCTAATGTCATATTTCCAGGTTCTAAATCTTTAACTAACCCACCCGCATAACTATCAAGTTTTGGTTCATCTATTTTAACATAAGCATTAAACTCTACCGGTGCTTTATATCTAATTTCTTCTGGACCAGATTCACCGTAAACATCGTCAACATCTGAAAGTCTCGCATCCACCCTAAATAAAACCAAAGTAAAATGCATATCACCGTGTAACCACTCCATACCTACGTTCTGTTCTAACTGAAAATCTTCAGAACTAAAAAATCTAGATATCCTTGTAATAGGTATTTTTTTATTTGCCATATAGTGTTTCCTTTTATTATAAATACAATTTGTCTTTCTTTTCTCTTTTTATTATATTTTTAATATGGAAAATTTCCCACCAGAAATTAAAGCTAAGAATTCATTAGCTGATTATAGTGGGGCCAATAACTATATTATAGGCCTTAGAAATAATATGCTTAACAGTAAAACATTCACACTAACACGTTCACAGGCAGACTACATTAATAAAAACTATAGTGAAAAACCTAAGGTTGTTAGACTGTGGATGGAAATAGATGATTATTTAGCTAAAGAATACATGTCAACCAAATTTTTACAGTCCCCACCCAAATCTATTTGGATTGAGAAGTTGTTAAGTGAGACAGAAAAAGCTTATCATGTCTGGGGTAAGGTAATTGATTCTGACACACTTAATTCTTTTTGGGTCCCTAAAAATCAGATTATTCCGAGAGCTAATCCTGATGTTAAGGTTGACTTCGGTGAGTTTTCTCATCGTCCACCATTCGAACACCAAAAAACAGCTATAACTAAATTAGTGTCAAATAAAAAATATATCCTAGCGGACGATATGGGTTTAGGTAAAACTAGTTCTGCTATTATGGCTAGTATAAGTTGTAAGGCAAAAAAAGTATTAATTATTTGTCCCGCATCTTTAAAGGTTAATTGGAAAAGGGAAATAGAGAATTATACTGATGAACCGGTCGGTATTGTAGAAGGTAAAAAATGGTTGGACGGTAAATATGTGATTATTAACTATGACATACTCAAAAACTTTCATTCCTTACCAAAAGACAAAGATAAGAAAAAACAAATTATAGATTCCAAGTTTGATTTGGTCATAATAGATGAAGCACATTATGTATCTAACGGAAAAGCTCAAAGAACTAAATTGGTTAACAACTTAACTTCTAGAATAGATAGATTATGGTTATTGTCTGGTACCCCTATGACATCTAGACCTATGAATTACTATAACCTGTTAAAGTTGGTTGGGTCAAGAGTTGCAAATAATTGGATTAATTATGTTAGGAGGTATTGTGATGGTAAACAAATTTTTAGGGGGTATAGAAAAATATGGTTGACTTTTGGTGCTACTAATTTAGAAGAGTTACGTGATAAAACTAACGATAAAGTTTTACGTAGACTAAAAGAAGATGTGTTAGATTTACCGGATAAGATTATTACCCCCATTCATATGGAACTAAAATCTAAAACATATGAAGACGAAATGGGTGACTATCTTGACTGGAGGAGACAAAATAGGAATAAAGGATTATCCATACAACTTTCAAAGTTGATGAAAGTTAGGCAAATCATAGCTTTAGAAAAAGTTAAGGAGACAATCCAACTAATAGAACAGTGCCTACAACAAGATAAAAAAGTTATTGTATTTACTAATTTTACAGAACCTTTAATGACTTTACATGAAAAATATAAAAAAGAATCTGTAATTCTTAACGGTACAATGAAAAAAGAAGATAGACAGGAAAGTGTAGATAGATTCCAAAACGATGACAAAGTAAAAGTTTTTATAGGAAATGTAAAAGCAGCTGGGGTGGGAATTACCTTAACCGCTGCAGAAGTTGTAATCTTTAATGATTTATCATTTGTACCCTCCGACATGTCTCAATGTGAAGACCGAGCATTTAGAATAGGACAAGATAAAAAAGTGTCTTGTATGTATCCTATTTATGACAATACTATAGAAAGAACCATATATGAATTAGTTAATAAAAAGAAATCCGTGATAGACACTGTTATGGGCGATAATATTAATGAAGAAGATATTTTAGGTGAAATTTTACTTGGTTTGTAAAAACAAGCTTTTCCTTATATTTATATAAAAACAATTGTTATGGATAAGAAAGAATTCACAAAAAAACAACTTAAAAAACAGTTAACCACATTAACTGAAGAAAAAAGTGCACGTTCTGAAACTGCACTAAAAAAAGATTTAAAAAACTCGTTTGACGCGTTAAAAAAATTAGACCAGGTTACTACAGGTCAAAAAATAGGTGATGTTACAATAACAAAAGCTATGAACAAAAAAATTAAGAACGCTAAAAGATATATAGAGGATTTATATGATAATATAACTGATGGTGAAATACAAGAAAAAGAACAGAACGAAGAAAACGAAGTAACTGAAAGAAATGAACAATCTGAAGGTCATGGAAAAATGTATAATGCTTTACAAGGTGTAAGAGAAGGTAAGGTTGTTAAGATTAACCAAGGTACACTTAAAAGAATTGTAGAAAGAGTTATTAAAGAACAGGAGGTAACTGGTTTACCTATCGCATTTAAA
>Ga0315315_10000040_pt1 | contig 99667 bp, 87 predicted proteins | sample M140m3416metaG_FD_203699 | JGI IMG/M metagenome (GOLD analysis project Ga0315315, IMG submission 203699) | Ammonia-oxidizing marine archaeal communities from Monterey Bay, California, United States - M1 40m 3416 | ecosystem: Environmental > Aquatic > Marine > Intertidal zone | place: USA...
AAGGGTCACTAGTAGTTATGAAACAAAAATTTGGAAAAATGAAAAAAACATCGAGTCAAACGGATTTATTGAGTATGGTGGAAGAAAATTAACCTTATTAATTCTTGTAAATTCAAAAGAAGTTATGATTTATATTTATAGCACCCGTTTGTTAACTTTATCTTATTTTCTCTCCATTTCCGCGATGCTTCATCAAAATCAATGATAGGGTAATCCATTCCGGTCATCTTTCCTGAACGTAGAATCATGTTTGTGTTTTTTAACATAATTTTAAACAAATGTCAAATTTTAAATTTGAAAAAAAAGATATGTAAAATAATAAAACGAATGAAAAAAGGTAAAAAACGTGATCCAAAAGATCAATTTTATACAAATGTAGGTATTTCAGCACATTGCATAGAAGTATTTCAAAGTATTGTTGATGTCGCCCTTGATGATATTCTTTTAGAACCAAGTGCTGGTAGTGGTTCTTTTAGTGATTATCTATTGGAACAATGTTACAATGTCCATGCTTATGATATAGAACCTAAAAAAGATTATATTAAAAAACAAAATTATTTAGAATTTGACCATTCAAAATACAATAATAAAACAGTCCATTGTATAGGTAATCCTCCATTTGGACCACAATCATCACTTGCTAAAAAGTTTATTAAATATTCATGTAAATTTTGTGAAACAATCGCATTTATCTTACCAAAGAGTTTTAGAAAAGATTCTTTTCAAAAATCATTTCCACTAAACTTTCATTTAGTAAAAGAAATAGACTTACCTAAAAACGCCTTCATTATTAATGGAAAAAATCATCATGTCCCTTGTGTTTTTCAAATATGGGTTAAGAAAGACACAGAAAGGTATATAGAACCAATTGTTGAAGAAAATGGATTTCATTTTATAAGTAAACCAGAACTCAAAGATACTCATTTTGATGGAGGAGGAAATCCTGTAAAAAGGGAAAATATATTCACTGAAGAACCTGATTTTGGAATACTGAGGGCCGGTGGGGGTAAAAAGTGTGGTAGGATTTCACGAGATTACAAAGATGGTATTGCATGTTATCCAGAAGCATGGTTATTTATCAAAATAGACGATGATTATGATAAAGATAAATTCTATGGTGAATATAAAAAAATTGATTGGATAGATGATTCGAATGTAGGTGCACGGTCAATAGATAAACAAAAGTTTATTCGTGGTATAAATAAGGTTCTTGAAAATATTTAATATATTTTTGGAAAAATATTTTCAGATGATCCAGCGGGTAGTTGGTTATCAATAATCCCTTTTATTTGTCTGATATCACCCTTAAAGAAATCGGATGTGCTTGTCCCCTTAGCATCAACTTGATAACCTTCATCTGTTAATTTTTTTGAGACATCTAATTCATAAGTCCTACAACTATTTTTAACTTTCCATAATCCACATATTTCTATTTCATTACACGGATGTTCTGTTGCATGTTGTCTTAACCTTGTATAACATTGATCGTCTATTTCTGACTTACCCCAACGATATATTTGATCATTTGTTCCATAACCCCAATCAGATGAATCTTTTAAAGTATACAAATACAGACTTCCACCTGGTCCTAGAGAAACACCTTTCTTCTTTTGTTTTTTAATATGTTTAATGGGTGCAGGGGGTGCTGGAGCTGGAGCAGGAGCCGGAGGAGCGGGTGCTGGAGCAGGAGCAGGAGGAGCGGGTGCTGGAGCAGGAGGAGCGGGTGCTGGAGCAGGAGCAGGAGGAGCGGGTGCTGGAGCAGGAGGAGCGGGTGCTGGAGCAGGAGGAGTGGGTGCTGGAGCAGGAGATTGGGTTTTTAATATTTCAGGGAAACGTTTTTTTATTTCTGAAATTCTAAAATGACGAAGGTTACCTGTTTTGTTATGTTCCATTTTATCTTTATTATAAGGTATTAACATATATCCATTTTCTTTTAATATAATTTCATTAAATAACACCATTGTCATTAAACTATTTAATGATTTATGTTGCCCTTCTGGTAGTTGTTCTTTATAATTATCACTTGTTTTTTGTGATTTTAAAATATATTTTTTACACCACTTTACATCTATGAATGTACATACGACCTTTAAATAATTATGGACCTTTTTAATATATGTAAAAGATTCTGTGAGTTTTGTTTTTTTTACAGAGGATAATGGACAAAAGCAAAGTGTCCTTATACCTTTGAGTATATATGCAATATTACTATCAAAAGTAGTTTTTTCATCATTTGGCATATAATAATCAATTCTACATAATTTAATTAAATCATCCAATGGTATAATGTATTCTGACTTACAATGGTCTATTTCACTAGGAACTACTTCTCCCGACTTACCTGTAAATTTATATTTTATGGGGATAAAATTACCATCATCTTTTTGTAAGTAAAATTGAGGATGATTATGTTTTTCACAAACATATAAGTTCAAACTAAACATTTTTTCATCTGTATCTTTTATATATTTATTATGGGTAACTGTAACTTTATTTATCATAACATTGTAAGGGTAATCGCAAAGGTCAGATACCATATCTCTTATTACCTCGTGATGAAGCACGACGAAGCCGTCCCTCCAAGCAGCAACATCTACATCATTTTCGGGTATACTTTCCAAATCTAAGTAATCCTTTGTCTCATTTATACAATTGTTAAATATTTTTAGTGCACCCTTAGAACCATCTACACCACCCGTTTCTAGTCCCCCCTTATTTACTATAATAATTGTCCCCGTATTAGGTATCAAATTACATATACTTTTACGAACACCATCCTTACTAGATAAATCACTAAAATCATCTACGCTCATTAATGCCCCCCTTTTTACTAAACATTTAATACAATAATCATCTCCACCATCATCATTTGTTTTTGATATTATAAGTGTAAACCAACCTTCCTTCAATAAATTATTTAACGCATGTTTTAAACCGATTCCACTTCTATTAATACCATTGGATTCAGTTTTTTTATAATATGTAAATGCCGTATCTAGATTATTTTTTTCAATACCAATTCCAGTATCAACGAATATAATTGAGTGTTTGGTATTAATATATTCAATTTTGTGACCGACATAGTCACCATCAATTTCTTTTTTATCTTTTATTGCTTTATCTGAATTATCAAAAAGTTCTACTATTAATGTTTCCATAGAATGATGTGTCCCATTTTCTAAATGGTTAGAATGTCCTTCTTGATCAAATGGGAGAGGTGTAGTTTTCATTTCCTATTATATATTGTGTGTTTAACTTTAATACATTTTATCAAATTTTAAAAAAAAGTTTTAAAATATATTTGGAGGGATACATATCTATCTTACGTTTTACTTTTTATGACGAATTCTAGAAGTAGATGCAATTGTTTTTGTGTACTTCTTATCAAATAATATCCCACCATCAAATATTTCTTTCTTTATATTAATCTTATTAAGGTTAATACTACACTGGACACGCTGTTGTTTGCTATCTATCTTCGGGTTCACTTGAAAATAGTTTAAATTTTCACATAATTCCGCTTTTTTTATGAGATGTTCCCTTTGTTTTTGTGGAAGTTTTTGACTGTTTGGATAGTATGACTTTGGTAAAGTTTTAACATAATTATCATATATATCAATACGTTTAAACCAATCTTCAAGAGTATAATTACATTTTTCTAAATCTTTAATTAATGTTTCCTTAAATTCATCAAAATCAAAAACAACCGTTTTGATTGCTTCTTTTATTTTTGGAGTAATTTGTTTCCAAATTATGCATACAACATACATGTTTTCTGATTTCAACATTTTCCTTATATCTGACATACATAAACCCATACCACCACTTGTTTTTATGGAAACATTCTTATTGTGAAGGACATTGTCTTTGGCAAGTATATCATACTTAGATATATGTGAATATCCGTTTATAATTTCTAAAGGTATTCCATAAACGCGTGTTGCGATATCTATCTCCCATGCTTTTCCGTGACCTTGACTTTCACTCGTTTTTTTTAGAACTACATCTTTATCACCTGGTTTGAAATCACCGAAGAACACCTCCATTATGTTTTCTTCCTTTACTCCCTCCGAACCAAGTACCTTCCCTCCAAACTTCTCAAGGAGAATTCCCACCATGACGGATGTGTAGTTGTAAACTCCCGTATTAAACTGTACATCCATACGTTTATTATCTCTTATATAAGATATGTCCCTTTATATTATTTTATATTATATTAATATGTCAAATTTTAAATACCTAGAGACGACTGTATATATTTTTAAAATGTTTTTCCAGTGTGGTTAACTTATCATTTGCAGATGTCATCTTCTCAAGTAGTTGGTCCATTTCATCAATGTGATCAGAGTGGTCACTAATACCCACTGGTTTTTCAAAGTAAATCAGTAGAGTTGTTTTATAAGTCTGTATCTCATTTTGATATTTCATTTTGAGAGAAAGATATAGTTCATTAGAGATGGTGTCCATTATAGTATGTTAATACATTTTCCCTCTTAAATAAAAATAAATTAATTTACCTTGTTACCCGTCTACTCTTTCTTTGAGTTCTCTTTCTTTGTGTTCTCTTTCTTTGTGTTCTCTTTCTTTGAGTTCTCTTTCTTTGTGTTCTCTTTCTTTGAGTTCTCTTTCTTTGAGTTCTCTTTCTTTGAGTTCTCTTTCTTTGTGTTCTCTTTCTTTGAGTTCTCTTTCTTTGTGTTCTCTTTCTTTGAGTTCTCCTTCTCCCACCACCTTCACTACTAAGTGTTTCAGGGGTCTTGTTGTATGTTGGTTTATTGCTCCCCCAGCGACCTCTCCCTTGTTCCCACCTTGTAGTGTATCCGCTTTCCCTTGTCTTACGTTTTTCATATTCTGCAAATGTTTCTCCCTCCATTCTTTCAGAGATATTAGGTTGTCTTACTGTTTCTGATTTCCTGTATAATGGTTTTTCAGAATAAACATTTTCACCATGCCTTTTTCCAATTAAATCATAACCCATTAGTTCTTCTGCTTGTTTTCCCATGAAATCGGTTGGATTAACTGATCTTATATTCTGGTAGTCTACTACTGGTTCCCCGTATTGATCTATGACTGGATTATCAGAATCATTTAATTCTGCAAGTTTATATTCAACAGGTGTATACTGGAAAATATCATTATAATCAAAAATTGCACCTTTTTCTTTTAAAGGTTTGTCCATATCTATATCCCGTATAATTTCCAAGATAACATATCCACATATTTTTCTAATTTCTTCTTCTTCCCCTTGTAATTCTAATAAACCTAACATATTAAGTTTTTCTTGTTTTTCCTTATTTTGATAGTTTGATAAGTATTGTTTGTATTTATTAAACAATGAATATGTTAAATCCATTAAACTATCAATATCCATAGATTCTATTATTTCTACTACTTTTCCATGATTATAAATATCTAATTTTTGTTGCTCCATTTCCACGACATCACTATCATCTAAGGATTCTTCTTCTAATTTCTTAGTTATTTCTTCTATGAGTGCCTTTTTCATTTCTCTCTCATATATTGGTTCTTCGGGGTCTCCAAATCTCTCTTCATCTTCCCCCAAATAACCTTCTAATGATGGATCGATAACACTTGCAAATTCGGATACCATATCATAACCCGACTTATTCAATAAACCTTTAATGGTGTTTATATTTTGTGGTGTGCTTTTATAGACTCCTTTTTTAAGACCTTTCATATCTTTGGGTGTTTTTGTAGTAGGTCCCCTTTTTAGGAATTTCTCATCCATTCCCTCTAATTCGCGATACATACTTATAACTTTCTTTGATTTCTCCACATTTTTAGGGTGATTCCTAGGTTTATCTGATATCATTATTTCTTTATTAAGTCGTTTAATATTTGAAATAAGGGAACCCTTGCGGATAGATTTGGAAAATGCAGGTTGTGCTGTTAAATATTCTCCTCTTCCAGAATCATATAATTCTTGTTTTTGACGGTCAAGTATTTTATCTCCGGTAATAAAGTCAAGTTCACCATCCCCCCTCCATTTAAATGTCCTTAACCTTTGTTTTTCATCCATTTCTCTTAATGTGGGGACATTTGCTGATAACCCTCTATCTTTAGGTTTTAATCCAAACGGATCAGATTCAACATTATATTCTTCAATTTGTTTTTGTACATAGTCGGGTTTATTTTGTTTAATACTTTCACGATATACTTTCCTTTCTAACCATTCATCCACAAATTCATCTTCATCAACAATTTCATCGCCCTTAGGGTCTTCAGAATCAAGGTCCTTATATTTATATTCTACATCCGATGTATCACCTCTTTTCATTTTTTTCATAACACCTATAAAATTATAATAAGGAATAAGACCGGCGATGTCCGCATTTCGTATTGTCTTTTCAACATCTCCACCTGTAACGTATCCATATACTCTTGATAATATATCTAAAAGATCATCTACATTTTCCTTTCTTTCATCAAGGATATCTCCGTCTCTTTCATTGATATATTCCTCAAATAGTTTTTCTGTATCTGCTGTGACCTCTACCATTATTTCTGAAAATAAACCTGATATTTCTTCTTCATTTTCTTTTATCCTTGTATTGGTATCTTCTATGAAAAGTTTATTAAGAGCATCTAGTTTTTTATATTTTTCTACATTTTCTTTTAATTTACTCAATGGATTTTGTGTAGTCATTCTCTCAACACCAATATCATAAAGGGCATCTACATCTTTATCTTTAAACGCACGGAAAATACGCATGTATAATTCATTCCCTTGTAATATTTTAAAAACTTCACCATTTAAGAATATAATATGTTCTATGATTTTCAAGGCATTTTTTTCTTCACGTTTACGGATATTTAATATTTTATAATCGTAGAATTTAAATCTTTTTTCAGGGTCCTGCCTCAAATGAGGTAAAATTATTAGAGGTGGATTACCTTTTGTAGGGTGTAATTGTTCCCTTAAAATTTCTGCATGTGCGAATAATTCCATTATTATTTCTTTTGATAATGGTGGTATATCATCCCTGAGAAGTGGATGTAGGTTTTCCCATGAAAAACTTCCAAAAAGATGATTTAAAAATCTTTCGTAAAACTCTAATTCAACTACTTTTAACCTTTGAGCAATTACTTTTTCATCCCTTAACATACCATCCCTCCAACTTACTCCCTTTTCATCTAACAATTTAAGGACACCGTGCCCATGTAATTCCCCTAATGTTGAAGTTGAAAAGACCCCTTCTTCATATACTAACTTAGTTATGTTTATTATTGTATAATGTTGCATTAAAAGGTCATCCATATTGTTTATCAATGAACGGTAAGCATTATTTAACATTGTTGGCACAAATATCCACCCAACTGCTTTTGCATTTTCTGAACGTTTATATTCAGAAAATATATCTTCAAAATCAGTGTTTACATTATTAGTAAATGCATCAAGTGTGGTGTAACACTCCTGTAATGCCTTTAAATTTAGATGGACATCACCCAATACTTCATCAGCGTGTAACTCTTCGGCATGGAAGGGGGTTATATCCATATTATCATAATGATCATTCTTCCCTTGTCCAACACCAACTATTCCTTCTAGATTCATTTTGTATATCTCTCTAACAGTTTTTTGAACTTCACCAAGTCCTTTTTTATCACCTTCATAAACATCTAACCCTTTCTTGAGTCTCTGATATTTAGTACGTTCTTTAATATATTCAAATTCAAGAGGACCCTCTACATCTAATTTACCGTAATGTCCCATATCAATTTCTAGAATCAACCTTTCTAATGCGTAGGGGACATATTTACGTAGATGTGTAGATGCCTTTGATTTAATCCTTTTAACTTTTTTCTCCATTGAAGATTCACTCGTGGCCACAGTTACAAATTTACTCATATCAAATTGTCTACCTTTTATTCCTGTAACAATACCTTGACTTTCAAGTCTTTTATCCGCAACTTTATAAATACCTTCATCACTTGAACCTACATTATATTCATCTTTTAATTCTTGAATCATATCTAATCTTTTCTTGATTTCATCTTTGGGACTTGTTACAGCATTTTTATTACGGGGTCCTTGTGAAAATTTACCAACAAGGTTAACATCCAATGGTTCATCCGCACCAACTTTAGATGATTTAGCATAATATTTTGAGTTCTTCTCTTCACCTTCATATTCTTTAGTTGGAGTCCATACTCTTCTACCATCATCTAATGTCCGTTTATACCATCTTTCATTTGCTTTTAGTAAACTTGAAGGTTTAAATGAACTATCTGCTAATCTTGGTTTACCGGACGGACCCATTTCAAATTGGATACCTCCAGTGTCCATATGTTTTTTAGAATACTCGTATAATTTATTCAAGAAATCTACATACATCCTTCTATGTAATTTACCAGAGTTTGCATCCAATGGGAAGTGTAAACCAGTTTCATTGTTTAAAAGTTCCATAAAAAGTTCATCAACTTCGTCATCTTCTTCATCTTCATGATCACTTTTAAGTTTTACATATGTTAATGCAACTATGATACAAATAGTATCCAATAATGACTCTTCATATGGATTAACGGAATACATATCCTGTATATGGTATGATAGACTTTCAAACCAATCATTATCTTTTAAAAAGTCATAATTAGCATCAAAATAATTCTTTAATCCTTTAAAAAGATCATCAGGTTCAGAACCACCCTTCATATATATATATATAATGATAACATAAAAATCTCAACAACCGGAATCGAACCGATGGCCTAAGGAACTACAGTCCTTTGCTCTACCAACTGAGCTATGTTGAGTGAAGCCGAAACTGGGACTCGAACCCAGGACCTTCGCATTACAAGTGCGACGCATTAACCACTTTGCTATTTCGGCAAATATCTATCACAATTACTACTTAAAAAATAAACTTTAAATAAATTTGAATATATTTATATTAATTAGGCAAATTATAATGGAGGTTTTCAAGTTAGGCAATCACTATTTAAAAGGTATTGACCTGAAAAATATTAAGTTCAATAATGATGTAGAAGAAGAAAAAAGATGTTTTGCACGCCTGTGGGGTGATGGTTCATTTGGAAATGATAGATGTGAAAAGTCAATTAAAGTAGGGTGTTTATGTAAAAAGCATTTTGAAGCATCTCAAAGAATGAATGGTGGATGGTGGTTGGGTATGATTAATGAAGAAAGACCTGAAGAACCAGAACATCCTATTAGTGGTAAACATAAATGGACTAAGGATATAAATGGTAATGATTATATTATTGAACCAGTAGAACAACCAGAGGAAAAGGTTGAAGAAAAAAAAGTTAAACGACCACGTGGAAGACCAAAGGGTTCTAAAAACAAAAAATAATTATGATGTTTATGTGTTTATATGTTGTAGCATCTATTCTACGCGGTCAATTCCCCCTTCATCATTGGGGTGTCCAATCATCTCCTGACTTTCCGGATCAACAATGATCCAGATTTTTTCATCGTCGTCCCATATCTTCATGTATTCCTTCCCTTCAAATTCATAGGGTTTCGTTTCGTAGTCATCCTCATCTTCTTCAAGTTCTTCTTCTTCTGAAGACATTGGGTCGGTTTCCGAACCACTGTCAATCGGCGCGTCAACCTTCTCCTCCTCAACCTCCTTCGGTTCCTCCTTCTCCTCAACCTTCTTCGGTTCCTCCTTCTCCTCAACCTTCTTCGGTTCCTCCTTCTCCTCAACCTTCTTCGGTTCCTCCTCAACCTCCTTCTCCGGAACCTTCTTCTCCGGAACCTTCTTCTCCGGAACCTTCTTCTCCTCAACCTCCTTCGGTTCCTCCTTCTCCTCAACCTTCTTCGGTTCCTCCTTCTCCTCAACCTTCTTCGGTTCCTCCTTCTCCTCAACCTTCTTCGGTTCCTCCTCAACCGGTTTCTTCTTGAGGATCTTCTTCTTCAGGACCTTCTTCTTGAGGACCTTCTTCTTCGTATCCTCCTCAACCTTCTTTGTCTCCTCCTTCTTGCTCTTCTTCTTAATGACCTTCTTCTTCGTATCCCCCTCAACCTTCTTTGTCTGCTCCTTCTTGCTCTTCTTCTTGATGACCTTCTTCTTAGAAGTCTTCTCTACCTTCTGACCGTCTGGACCATACATCCAATGGTGCTCCTTGCAGTCCTCCTGGTAACCGTCCTTGAAACTACCCTTCGGCAGCATAGGCTTCTCCGGGCGATCCTCGTTCACCTTTCCAAGCCACCATCCGTTCGGCATGAAGAAGTCTTGCTTGAGGTGGTTCTTGCAGAAGCAACCGTCATACTTTTCAAGGTATTCCGGTAGGCGGGCGAGTTGATCCTCGTCCATCTTCTCCTTAAACTCCTCCATGACCTTCTCTGCCTCATCGGTAGGGATTTTCTTGCAGGAAGAACACTGGATGTTGTCGTATCCAAGACCTCCCTCTGCCTCCCATTTACGAGCGGAGCATCGTCCTTCGTCAAACTTTTCCTTGTTCCTTTCCTCTGGTGTCGCAGAGGACTTCTTCGCAGAGGACTTCTTTGCAGAGGACTTCTTTGCAGAGGACTTCTTTGCAGAGGACTTCTTCGCAGGGGACTTCTTTGTAGAAGACTCCTCCTCAAAGATGTTCACGAGGATTCGCTGAAGTTCCTCGTCCTTCAGGAAACTGTCAACCGTTGGGACGGCACCTGTCCCAGGTTCACGGACCTCATACTTGGTTAGAATGAAGTCAATGACCGAGGTGAACTTCGGACACCATCCGGAGACGGAGGAAGTCATCTCGGGTTTGTGAGAGTGAGAGTGCGAGTGTGAGAGTGCGAGTGTTGTGTTAGTCGTTCAATGTTGTGTTTGTTCTGTTATTCCTCTCAAACAGAGTTTCAAATTTTTTTTATGGGGTGATGAGGGGATTAAATATTCCCTTCTTTGAGAAAATTTGAAACCCTGTTGTGAAAGATGTCACAACAAACAACAGACACTCACAGACACTCACAGACACTCACAAACACTCACAAACGCCACTCACTTCTTCAGATGGCACCCATCGGGACTCACTTCAAGGTAGGCGACCGCGCCCTCTACGAAGATGGACGGGGTCGGAAGGTCGTGACCATCAACGGAATCAACACGAACGTCCCCGCGGGAGAAGAACCGGACATCTCAATACAGATGGCACCCGACGATCCTGCTGTCCGGGATACCGTCCTTCGGAGACTCCACCCCTACGAAACCCCTACATTCCCTCCAGGTATCCTCCTCACCGACCCGAAGTCCATCAACCAACAAGATGAGATTGACGAATTCATGGAAGGTCTCTTAGGGGGAGAAGAACTCAAGATCCTCAACGAGATGAACGAAGATACCATCGCAGAGATCAAGGCAAACGAAGCTCGCGACTATGCTCTCCAGGAAATGTCTGCTGAAATGGATTTCTGGGAAGACATTGGCAACATGAAGGAGAATTACCATAGACTCCTCGCGCGGAGCAAGCAGGGTCACGGCATCTACCTGGGCAACCGCATGCCGGAAGAGACACATCACCCTCGCTGGGTTAACACTTACGAAGATCGCGAGTCCTTTGCCCGTGAAGGACTTGACGAACTTGACGAGCGGAACCGCATCTTGGTTGAAGCGGTGGTCAACAAGAAAGGTCACAAGTATGTGAGTCTGGTGTGCGACTACGGCAAGATCTTCTGCGACCTCAAATTCACAAAGTATCTCCCCAGTGAGGGTGAAAAGGTGAACTGCGTGGTTGGACTCCGAGGACCAGAGTCAAAACTCCCATTGAAGTGCTACCACATCCCTCAGTAGATAGAAGAAGGAAGAAAAGAAAAAGACAAAAAAAATTCCATCCCTTTTTTTGTTCACACGATATTTAAAATTTGAAATAAACAGTGTTAATTCTGTAAACTAAGAACACGACAACACGCTCACAAAGAACAATGCCTGCTTTCCAACTCCACTTCCCTTCTCCGGGATTGGCGCTGGACAGCTCATACTCCCGCATGAAAACGGATGACGAACTACTACATGATGAACTTAGAAAAAGAGATGCACGCGATGCAGGATCACAAGCCCCACTCAAACCAGAACCCCGGTTCTCACACAAAGAAGTGGGGACTTTCCATTTTCACAGGACCGAACTCCTTGGCGATGGTTCCGCCCTTCTTCTTAACCTGAGAGGGGTTCAGCTCCTTCACAAAGGGAGTATTGAACAAATTGATGCACGTTCAAAATACCCGATTCACGGAGAACGGGACGATGAAGGGAATGAAAATACCAATGTTGGTGATAGGGTGTGGGTTCCCCACCATGTCTCAGAAACCATTGACGTTAGCGGTTACACAAGGAGTTCTGCCGAGTTAACGAATAAATACTATCCTGCTAGGATTCTCTCTGGTTGGAACTACGGGGGTGGTGACCTCTGCAATCGTATTATGGTGGAGTTTGACGGAGGGAATACGAAGGAAGTCCATATTGGGGATATCCGTGAGACCCCTCCTCCCGCACGAGGACGGGGTGGGGATAAGCGCTTTCTCTGTAATTTCACTATATGGGCACCACCATTCCGCCGGTGGCACAATGATGAAATTAAAGTGAATGTCAACACCAAATGGACTCCTGGAGAAACGATCCAAAGAATCGTTGGGGGTCTAGAGGTACAGTTTACTGTTCCCGAGGATTTGGATAAACTTCCTTGGAACAAGGAAAAGACAGCGCGGTGCTTCACACTTAAGATGCCGGGTTATGTAAAGGCACAAGAGTGGAAGTATAAGGTGCGCGATTGGGATATAATCAACCGGAAAGCGGAAGAACAACTTAAGAAATATCCAATGCCAAAAGATGGAAGTCGCAGACTCCCTGATGGAGTTGAAGAGTTGTATCACTCCGGTGAGGCAAAGATGTTCGTGGATTCTCCATTCCCTCACTACAGGGCGAATGTTGAAAAAGCGAACCCCGATGGTACCATCGTCCTTAGTTTCAAGAACGGGTATACCATACAAGACTACAATCCAGATTGGATCTCCGATGATTACCTGGATAAGATCAATTACCGAGCACCTAGAGGAGGAGCACCCTACAATCCTCCGGAATTTGAGGAAGGCGAATACGTAAACATTGATTATGAGCGCACTGGGAAACCAGTCTATTCAGTTATCCTGGAGAAGAATGCAAACGGGACCTATAAGACAGAGTCCCGTTACAGGCGGTGGAGTCACTACCATCAGGACTACCTCGGACGCCAGGCGGCGCGGCGGAACACCATGGGAGATAAAGTGGTTGATGAGGAAACCACTCATGACATCATTTACAAGGAAGTTGATTCTGAATGGGGATTCCGCACCGGTTTTTCCCTCGGGAGGACGATTCCTCCCATGGAAAAGGGTGCACAAAAAACGATACACCGTAAGTTAGGTCGTGATAAAGAACAATCTAAGAGCGTCTACAAGAAGATCCATAGCGCTCTTGAAAATGATGGGATACTATCTTGGGCAACATGGTTCAGGCGATCCGAAAAGGTGAAGAATATCAATCTTACACAAATGTGTCTCGGACAGATAGATTACTATTCTGAGACGGCCATATCTGTGGGAGGGGGGCGTGGAAGCTACATTATGAAACCGGCTATCTTTGCATGGTCCACATGGGAGAAAGAGGGAAACTGTTCTGATACCGTTGAAAGGGGGGGCTTCAGACCATCGCGAGAACAATATCAATGGATCCCTCTAAAGACTATCACGGAAAAAGACGTCAATGGTGTCCCTCTGCTTGAGGCATTCTACAAGAAAGCGTTGAAAAATCACGGGTGTGAAGAAGGTAATGCGGATCTATTCGCATCCTCCTTTATGGAATTTGCGAAAGGTCGTAACAAGGGAACTCTGCGGAGATGGAGACCACAAGAGTTTCAAACTGAAGAGGAATCTTTGGAAAAGACACCTGAAGAAAAGCGGTTTGATTTGCTTCTATCCGCAAATGTGAGACTTGAAAAAAAGAATCGCGAAATGGAGGAAATGGTGATGAATATGGACAAAAAGATGAAGTCCCTTAAAAATAGAAGCGGGCGCGCACACACGTCAACCATTCATGAAATGGAAGATTATAAGGATTGGACAGAAAAAACAATAGATAGAAAGATAGGAGATTACAACCAACGTTTGGGGGGACTCACAAAAAAAGTTGAAAAGCATAAAGAAGATTCGGCGCAGTTTCTAAAATATATCGCTCTAGGTTGGGCTGGGATATACGTTATTGAATGTGCGATGAAATACTGGTCAACACCAAGGATGATAGAGTAAATGTTTGAATATGGTTATAAAAATAAATTTTTTTTATAATATTATAGTATAAAGAATGGATGAAATAACAAAATTACTTCAAAATGGTGGGTCAGATGTTATGGGACTTATAAATAACCAAAGTGGTGGAGCGGCGCAAATTATAATGTTAGCAATTAATGTTATGGTTCCTGTAATCTTCTTCCTTGTTTATTTTTTTTGGCATTTAGGTTTAGATGATGACCGTGTTGAAGACGATGATGACGAAGATGCTGAAGAGGGTGATAAATCGTATGTCCTTTGGGGTAAATTTTCAATTAAAGTAATATTGCTTATGATGTTCTTGTGTTTCCTATTTGGATGGGTCATTAGTTTTTATTTAGGTATACCTGTAGTAGGAGCAGGAGGGACACCTGTGAAATGGTGGTGGAAACTATCATTTGGGATGATGGCTGTTAGTGGTGCTATATCTATTTTACTAGGAGGTCTACGTTCAACAGCATATCAGTATTTTAATGATGAATTACATGATAATCGTGAAAAAATGCAAAATGTGTGTGTAGAATTCGGTTGTGGATATGCACCACATGGTTCTCAAGATGTTGTAAGAGGTGCTGACCTTGAACTTGATTAGATAACACTATAAATGAGTTCTTCCCAATGGAGGACTATATTTTCAGGTCTTAGTTTATCAAGACACTTCCGTGCTTCCCTTGAATTAATCTTCCTAACTTCAGATGGTGTATTCCAAACATTCTGTAGAGCGTTACTAATGTTGATAATGTCATTCGCATAGTTATCTACATCTACTTCGTAAATATATACATTTTCCTTTACTTCTTCTATGATTTCTTTGGGTCCATCAATATTGGAGACAACTACAGGGACCCCTCTATCAATTGATTCACAAATAGTATAACCAAATGGTTCATAAATACCTGTGATACAATTAACACCTACATTATCCCAATAATAATCCTTATCCTTCTTATTGGAGGAAAACGGAATAATTACAAGATTATCCTCAAAATCTTTCTCAAGTTTCCTCCAATATTCATTATCATACTTATCATAATCAACGCCCATATTAAACACCTTAACATCTTCTTTCTTAAGAAGGTCTACTGCAAGAATAGGAAGTTCTGGCCTCTTACGGGGAACATGACGACCAATATAACCAGTATTATTGAGTGAATAATCAACATCAACTTCATCATTGTCAAACATATCATCATACTTTGGAGTATAACTATTATAGATAACTCTCGTTTCTGTATCAAAAGTTGAATATCCAAGGAGATTATAATATTCCTCTTCCGCTTTGCTGATAAGGACAACGTAATCGGAAATCACGAAAGTTGTTTCTTGTTTATTAAAATTGTTAGTATAACACGACCCCATATTTGTAATGTTCTCCATGCGAATGAGTGAATGACAAACAGTAATGATCTTAAGGGAAGGGAAAAGTCCTTTAATTTTTGTAATCGTGTCTTCCGCAATCCAAAGATTATTAATACATACATCCATATCTTTAAAGACTTCGTGTATATCTTCATCGGTCTTAATAACCCTAATGTTCTTATATTTTTCAAGGCATTCTTCTGGAAGGTCATCTAGGTGTGCGAGAAAGATAGGATAAACTTCAAAATACTCATTATCTTCAAACATCTTTATAAAATTAACGATCCATGTTGCAACTCCACCATAGACAATTGGCGGGATCTCATTTGTAAGGAGACCTATCTTAATTTTATTTTCCCTTTCGGGTCTTTGAAAAGAAGGGTTTCTATAAAAACCCCCTGTTGAAATTTCAGAGATAGATGTAATCATGTCGTTGAAAATACCCATAACAATACTCGTATCAAACGAGTAAGCGGTATTGTGGTGGAAACGGTGTAGGATCCCCAGGAACACCATAAAGATGTTGCTGAAAATACCATAGATGAAAGATACCATCCCCATGGTTCTTAACTTCTTCCTTTATTTAAAAATCCAAATATATATTTCAAATTTAATTTAGATTGCGTATTAAGAAATAAAGTTCTGAATAATTCCATGTTAATTTCTTAGCAGAAAAATGTTCACAATTGATTGGATTGAATTGTTCTGGAAGCAAGAAATCACAATCCAATGTTAGTATTTTCTCTAGGATATCATTGGCAATTATAAAGAAGTCATTATTGGGATTTGAAACTGCTCTATCCATACTTTCCCTTTTTATCTGTTTATTCTTTTTCTTATAAATTTCAATGTATACTTGTGCTAATGAAATAGTACAGATAATCCACGCATGACCATCATAATATTTATCATTAATATATCTACCAATACATACGTTTTCTGTGTCTCCATATTTTTTAGAAAAATAAGATAAAAGGTTATTTACAGTATGCAATACATATTCTAATGGGATAGTTTTAATAATATCTTTATCAAAATCAATATGACAATATGCCAATAGATTTGCAGAATCTTCATATTTTGTTATTTTTCCATCTTTATCAAAAGAAGAAATAATATATTTCCCATTTTCATTCTCACAAACATGGTCTTTTAGCGAGATATATAACTGTTCTATTACATTTTGAACACTAGATAATATATCATCTTCTAATTTTATAAATTTATTTACATTAATGACGTCCTTCAAAAATTTAAGTTGAACCATCCTTGTATAGAAATGCCATCCTTTTTTCTCTTCCCATAAATCAAATGATATTTTATTATAATTATTAATTATATATTTTACATCTTTAATGATAATTGGTCTTATTAATTTTTTAATTAACGTATCATAATCATATTTAAAAATATGAATAATTTTAACCATCATGATACCCCTTAATGCCGGACCATCATTTTGAGGTCTACCCCATTCACCATTAAAAGGGGTGCAATCAATATTTATTTTGGGTTCTCCAAGACCCGATAAGGTTGGTAAATCCTGAACCTTACTTTCATTTTCTATGTAATTTATAATATATTCAAAGTATTTAGATTCCCGCGTCCTTACATACATATCAATAAATACTCGCATCACAAGAGCGGAATCTCTAATCCAATGGAATTTATAAGGTGGGACTGTTGATGGGGATGCTATTATTATTCCTTTATTAGTAGTTGTATTTGTATTTTCTAAGATCCTTTCTAATATTTTTGGTAAGTAGGCAGTCATTATATAATATACAATCTTTTATTTATTAAAAAATATACGGTAAAATATATATGGATGAATATTTTACTTCATGGATATTAACATTGTTTATACTAAAATATATCCTACAATACTTAAATTTTGATATAAGTAACTATATCAATTTATATTATCTATCTGTAATACTTTTATACGGATACATAATATTTATTATTATAGATATGAATATAAAAGATAAAGAACATAATATCCATTTTTATATTTTAAATGGGGTAATACATGCATTGCCATTGATGATATTATGTTTATCGGGGGGTATAAGGACTAAATATGCGTTTGAGACGTTTTTTGCTTTATCCATAACCTACGTTATTTATTTAACATGTAAAGGGACTGATATTGTAACTGTTTATACCGATGATAGAGGAAGAATAAGAGGTATTGATGAAATCATGGGCAAATTTAATATATAGACAAATATATATAGGCATATGGAATATAAAAATGTATTATATTTTTTGAGAGTATATCTAGTTTGTTTAGTAATATTCTATACGGTTCAATTATTAACATTACATAAAGTTGATTATATAACATTAATGTTAATAATTAAAAATACTATTTCTAACATAGTAAATGAAAAATATAGAAGTAAAAGTAAAATAGGTTACTCAAATATGATAATTTACTCACTAAAGAAACTATTTAAAATGCTTACGTTTAAACCAATAGACCATATAACCGTTTTATACATTATTTCACATAGTTACTTTACCACAAATCAATATTATAATGATATATTTAAAAGTGCAACCAAAGTATATTGGTATGAATTTTGTAAAACCGTAGGTTTAAATCACCCTAAATACTACATTTATGTAGTAGATGGTGAGGTGGTATATTTGAATAATATTAAAAATGAAGATGAATATATTATAAAACCTAATTTCGGTAGTTGGGGAATTGGTGTTGAATTAAAAAAAGGATATGAAATTATAAAGTCTATACAAAATAATGATTTAGATAATGTTGTTGTTCAAGAAAAGTTAAGTGATTGCTATGTTAACAATAAAGCAAGACACTTCCGTTACCTTACAACATACAACAATGAAGTATCATTATTATATGAGTTAAAACAAGATTCACCTGACGAAATAGTATCAAACCATAATTCAGGTGGTATACCCAACTACTGTAGAAATCTTTATTGTGATGATTTAAGTGAAGAAGAAAATAATATTCTCTCCGAGTATTTAGATAAATTAAAAGATATCCATAAGAAGGATATGAAACATATATTTAATATAGGATGGGATTTAATGTTTGATTGTAGTGATGATGTAAATAAAATATATGTTTTAGAGGGAAATCTTTCTCCTGGTGGTAGTTGGGTTGAATGGCGTAATGATGCTGACTTATACAGCGACATCAAAAAATACAAAGATAGTGCACTATCTTTTTATGAAAATAATATAGACTATTAATTCTTGTATGCATTATTCTTTGTATGCATTAATCATTATTTTTGCTAATTTTATATTTTTATCTTCCAATACAGTAATTATATCCCTTTCATTGTAATAATAATTATTGTTAACTAACTTTTCAATCCTACCAGAGTCAACTTTATTTTTTATGGATAATGATATGATACCGGTATTCAATGGGAGTAAATCAGGGTATTTATCTAATATTGTATTTAAGAATAATGTATTATGTTTCTTTTTAGATAGAAATACTTCTGAAAATTCAATTGGATTTATATAAGATCCATTATCCATTAAATATTCAAAAATAATAAAAGAATTTGATTCTAAACATTTCAGTAATAAATCACTATTATTTTTAGATTTCCACCCTATATAATTCGGATCATGGGGTTCTTCATAACAATATTTAAATAAGTCAATGTAATTTTTAGTTATAATTGATTTAATTATTTCTCTAGTCACAATTGCCTTTTTAGTAATTACGATATAAAATAGTATATCTTCAATATTATTAAAACGAAGTATGATTGTATTTAATTTTTTATTAATTGTTTCTTTTAATTTATCATAATAATTGACTAAAAGGAAATTTAATGTTGCAGTATTGGTATATTTAATAGAATCTTCAAATATAGAATCTATTTGATCTAAATATGGATTCCCATGTGTACTTGATTCAAGTAATAATTTAATTATATCAACTCTATCATAATGGACCGCTGTTGACATAGGACTTATATTTTTTGATAATGATAATATATCATTACTTGAACATAGATGAAATCTATTAAATAAAATTTTTAAGAATTCTTCATAATGAAATCCCTGCTGTATTACGTCAACTCTATTTTTAATTATTAAATTTTGTATGTTTTTTATTGATAAATGAATATTATTTTCAAATAACCAATTAAAGGTCTGTAGAGATGTATTCTTAAGGCATAAAGTATCTGCTTCTTTAGAACGTTTATCAAGTATTAAATTAGAATCTACTGTAGTTCCAGCATATTCTATTTTCATATTCGTTTTTCTATGATCTATAGGATGCCATAAATTTTTTTGTTTTTCTATATATCCTTTAAAAAATTTATTTATATTCCTCAAGGATAATATATAAATTACATTCATTCTAAGGTAAGGTATATTTTTGGTATATGGTTTGTTATCCTCAAGTTTATTTAATATTAAATTTATTATGTCATCTGGTAGATTATTAATCATTGATATAGTATTTCATATATAAATTTGATTGATTGTTTAAATAATAAAAAACGCAAAAATGAATGATCTAGTAGATTATGTCCGCATGCAAAACATGTTACTATTGAAATATATATCTTATAAAGAAGGGTGGAATTATGTTGAGTTATGTAAAATATATCTAAATTAGTTCACTACTCCTACATAAAGGACATGACACTTCTTTCTTAATCCATTCAATGATACAATCCATATGATACACATGCTTACAATCTAAAAACGCAATTTCTTTTTCTGAATTAAATTCTTCCAAACAAATACTACATGAAGAACTTTTATCAATATCTTTGGGGGAAACTACATTTTTTTTTATTTTTGATATAACTTTTGAATTATCAGTTTGATATATAATATTAGTTTGAAGGTCGGTATCTCTAATCCCGTACCTAATACGTATACAATAACATGAAGTATAAAGTATAACTCCTATAAATAAATAACATATTTTAGAATCTAATAAAAATTGAGTTCCACCGTAACCAGTCCCGTTATAATTATTGGGGTCATAATCATTCGGGTCATAACCATCTGGATCATAACCATCTGGTCCATAACCATCTGGATCATATTGATTATTATACATAGGATTGCTATCAAAATGGTTATCCATTGTGGTATATATAATATACCTTATTAAAAAAACTTTATGTAGAAGTGAAACTTATATGTGGGGCAGGGGGATTTCTGCACCTTTGCTGCTTTCTTCAAGTGGTTTCTTATTGATACTATTCCACCTTCTCCCATAAACATCAAATGTATCTTCGTTTGGACATTTGAGAAAGTTCCTTTCACGTATTGATAGTTCCGAATGAGGTGTTAAACTACCTATTAAGATTGATGTGTTGAAGTCGCCATAATCATTTAATGCTGGATGTTTGTTGTGAAGAGGGGAAAAGAATCTGTAATTTGTTCCCCCATCTCTAAAATTATCCTTTAAGGGGTATGTATATCCCCAACTGGATTCAAAATCATATTCTCCATAAATGAAGTCACGCCTCCAGTCAAACGAGTAATTCATGTCTTCATCATTTTTGTCATAAAAGTAAATTGCGGGTCCATGGATACCATTTTCATCGCATTTACCTGGGGGTGTGTAATGGTAATCCCTTTTATATCCGATTTCCTCTTCATCCATCTTAGACCATATGAGGTCCCACCTTTTTACTGGTTCTATCCAGTGGATGGGAGGGACGAATGTTTTCTCATCGTGCTTCCAGAGGTCTCGCTTGCGGAGAGTCATTACGTTATCCCCTACAGACCCGAGTTTGTTTTCGGACGTAACATCCTTAAAATGCTCGTTGAAAGTAAGGTGCTTTTCTTTTTCAACCCTTTGTTTTTGAAGATTCCCTTTTGACTTGGATGAGCGCTTGTCTTTTGATGGTTTCTTCTTTTTTGCCTGTTTGAATGTCATGGGTGCAATTTTCATGTTTTGGAGACGCCTGTAAGCGGTGTCATATTTCCCTTCTTCTTCATCCACGACAACTTTTTCAGGGACATAATCACGTGAGTTAACAATAATCACACCCTTTTCATAATCTTCATCATCTCTCTGCCAAGAGAGGTATTCTATCATATCTTCATGTTCAAACGTTGTTTCAAGTGGAACACCGTTGATGACCACATCCGCCCAACGGACAGTTTTGTTATACATCCCTCCTTCCTTCACCCCAAGGGGTCGGTAATGGATGGGGTATGCTTGCTTACCGTCCCCCATCTTCACGAACCGAAAGCGACCTGAATCGGAGAACATCTTTCCTGTACCCTTTAACTTATTCCTTAACATACGATAATATAAGAAATCAAATTTGAAAAGTAACGGTTGAACTTAGTTAAAGATAAACCACTACTGAATAAGAACAAACAAGAAAGGCACAGGACAAAGATGAGCTCAGATGATGGATTCGTCATCGTCTCACAGGAGGAACCGTCACCTTCCCCCTCCCAGGTGCCGGCAACCGAATCTAAGGAAGAGGCGCCTTCGCCAGCTCCAGCACCCCTCCCAGTGAATAACGAACGCACTTGGGGGGAGTTTGCTAATGACGACACCCCGATCAAGACGTATGAAATCAATGGAATCCACTACTACATCAAGAACGGAGTATCTCCAGACAAGGTCAAGATGATGATGAATGGACATGGTGGATGTCTTGCATGCGTCACTCGGGCAAAGAAGTTCTGCACACTGGTCGGTCCTGTTGAAAAGGGTAGTGATGTCAATGGTTCTGTCTTCCTTCGGAACATAAGGGGATTCAAGGATGGTGGGTGCGATGATGGGTGTCTCTTCAATATCCGGAAGGAAGTTGAAGCCCTTAATCCTAAGAAGGGTGGTCTCATAAATCCCAAGGTCTACCTTGTCAAGCAAGGGTGTTTCCCTCCTGTGAAGGAAGGGAAGAATCCAGATACTGGAGAAGACTTTGAGCATGTTACCATCGTTCCAGATGCATACACCTCTCCAGGTAATGTTGTGAAGTATGAAGAACTCATCAAGAAGTATATGGATATCATTATTCCTCGTATGGAGAAGCTCTGCGAACCCGTCGCGGTCCGTAGTGTGGAAATGATTGATAAGAGGATCAATGAACTTGAACGCCCTGGTCACTGGTCTTCTGTGATCAAGTGGGTGAAGCATATCCAGAAGATTTCATGTGCTGATGTCAAGGATTTTAAGTATCACAATGTGCGAAACAAGCTTCACATTTGCGTGAACGCGATCACAAGCGGACGCTCTGAAGTTGACCGCGAAACATGTGTGCACAAGGACTATCAGCAGTCGTCAAACATCGTTGATTTTATCACGATGACATCAATTGACGAAGTCCTTCGTGAAATGGACACACGTTCCAATCCAGAGAACTACATGGTCAGTCAACTCAACCGTCGCATGGCGAAGGAAAACGTGACGAGTGAATGGACCATTTCACTCTCATGGGATCAGAAGTATACTGATGACCTTGATCTTCATGTTAAGCCTATTCGCCCCTCTTACAACGAGATCTTCTACGGACGGAAGACTGTTACAGGGGTAAATGGTCTCACATACCGCCTAGACTTTGACGCAAATGTTAGTCGTGGTGAGAAGGCACCATGTGAGAACATCAGTGTTGGTCCCGGAGTCTTTGAAGTTTGGGTGAATAACTTCACTCGGAGGACCCATGCACCGATTCCATTCACTATAGTCCTTCGTCAGAAGGGTAAGACTGACATTGTGATTGAAGAGACATGGAGTGCCCTTCGGCATCCAGGTAACAAGATGCTTATCATAAAGCATGAGTTTACGCCTATCGTGAGTGGTCTTGCCCTGGAAATGAGTCAGAAGGAGGCAAATCGCGCTCAGGCACTCAATGGGAAGTGGGACGAATCAATGGGGGAACCCCGTTCAGAAGTCCCCGCTGTTGAGACATTTGGTGTCCCGTACCATGTCTGGGAGAAGAAGGTTGACCTTCGCCCTGAAGCACCTACTTTCACACCAAGTGTAAACAATAGTTTCATGGATATGGCGAAGAGTGCCAAGATTAACAACGTAAACAGCAAGAGGAAGAAGGGACTCGCGGAATACGAGAGTGAACACATGCCTTCAACCCTTACCGAACTCATGACTCACCTTTCTGTGGGGAAGCACCGCGTTGAATTCCATCCTAGGGATTTCAGTCCAGGGTATGTTACCAGGGTTTTCACGAAGGAGAAGGTAACAAAGGATCGTGAATACTCAATGTGTCACTATACAGACAAGTTTGCAATCCCAACGGACCCAGTCCACTCCTCAACCCTTCCGGGGAACGCGCGCTTCAACCGGAACTGGTTCAAGGAAGGATACATGAAGGAAAATGTAGGTGTTGAGTGCTTCATTAACCTCGGAAGTGTATGGTTCATGGTTGCTAATGAAACAACACTCCCTTTCAATGATGTGGACTTTCCACTTGCAGGTGGTTTCCGTCCAACGGACCTCAGTGCCCATTTCCATGACCTAAGGGATCGTTGGGCGTTCTGCAATACGAGTGTGCGACCCACACTACCTGAAAGCGGAACACCTATGGTTGGGTCATTCCTTACAAGTGCGACTGTTAACCTTACTGTAGATGGTAAGCGTATTACTGTGAAGGTGGAATAGGTTAGATAATAGAGGATAAACAAAAAATAAAATTTATATTTATGATCGTTAAACTTTTTTTATGAGGAATTTACAGTGCTTTCTCAATCACCTTCATAACTTCTCCCATCTTCTTCCCCCTAGGATCATATGAAAGGTCAGAAGGACAGTCTCTTTGCGACTTAGTGTAATAGTAGTGGTTAGTGCTACCGCATCCATCCGCGAAAGTCTTCCAAAGATGGAAATTAAGAACACCACCGATTCCATTGGTCGCCACCGTCTCCCTCCACCCCTTAGGATGTGGGGTCATGAGACCAAAATCCTTTCCATTTTCATCCTTATTGTTTTCAAGAACGAACATTGGTCCACGAATACTTTCAAATGGGAAGGAGCGCCAACTATTCCTTTCAAATGGGAAGGAATTACAGAATGGGTTTCTATCCCCTTCGGGACACAGGTTAAGTTTTGGATAGTTATTCTGAATAAACTTGAGTAGAAATTGAACTGCTTCCTTTCCATCCCTCGGGACAGTGGTTTGCCGGACCTTCTCCATGTGATTTTCATATGTTGCGTTATCTTCAAATGTGATGACTGGTTCCCCCAATTCCATATCCACAATAATACCAACCTGATGGTAATTATCTACATCAAGAACTACCTTAGAATTATTTTCACCCGGACCAACCATATAAGGGACCCCCTCGTAAGTGAAGTTATCCCACTGATTCCAATCCCCGTCTTCATCATCTTCACCTTCATCACCCCCACCTTCACCATCACGGTCTTCATCACTCCCATCTTCTTCATCATCCAAGTCTTCATCACTCCCATCTTCTTCATCACGGTCTTCATCACTCCCATCTTCTTCATCATCCAAGTCTTCATCACTCCCATCTTCTTCATCATCCAAGTCTTCATCACTCCCATCTTCTTCATCATCCAAGTCTTCATCACTCCCATCTTCTTCATCATTCCAATCTTCTTCTTCATCTGTTTCGTCATCAGTTAGTTCCATATCAGAAGTTTCACTTCCATCTTCAACAATCATCGAAACCCCTTCATTTTCATCTGATTCTGGTTCTTCAGACTCTAGGAAACAACGAGTGAACCCTACTGTTTCCTTCCATCCACTGAAACCACACCCTTCTAGGGTGTCAGTTCTGTATGCGTTTGCATGTTCTTTGTTGTCAAACCACTTCTCTGTTTGAAGTCCCATCAGTTCCATACCCCATAGGATACCTTCCTTCTTTTCTTCGGAAATACTTCCACCAGCAGCAAGACGTTGGTAGATATTTTTTGACATCCTTTTGGTTAGTTGTTGATAACCAAACCTAATATTTCAAATTTATAACAGAAGAGATATAAAGAAATATTGTAAATGATATATAGAAGAAAGATGGAAACCCAACATCATATCAAGAAGTATATTGAGTATCACGAACAGTATACAAAAAAGTATGGAGAAAATACAGTAGTCCTTATGCAAGCAGGGAGTCATTTTAACCTCTTTGCAATTATTAATGACGAAGTAAATATTGGACCTGATATTTATTATATATGTCAGACTGTTTTGAATAATGCTCTTCAAGTGACAAAGCAAAATAAGAAGAAACCTGAAATATCTTTTAGTAATTGTTTACTCGCGGGATTCCCTGTTTACAGTATTGGTAAGTATGAAAATATCTTATTAAATAGTAATTACACTGTTGTGATTGTAGAACAGATAACATCACCCCCTAATCCTGAAAGAGGTGTGACAAGGATATTATCACCAGGGACAACAGTTGAAGACTATAATAATAGAGAATCACGTTACCTTATGTCTGTTTATATTGAAAAGAATGCTTATATGAATAAAGACGTATTTATTACGGGACTATCTACGATAGATTTATCCACCGGTAAAAACCACCTTCATTACATTGTAAGTAAAGAGGAGGACAATGGGTTATGGATTGATGAGATTGGTAGATATATTCATTTTTACAATCCTTCTGAGATACTTTTTCAATTTGATGGTTTCGGAATGGGTAAAAATGATATTATTCAAAGATGGGATATTCCCCATAATTCAATTCAGATAAATCATTATGAAGATAATGAATATAAAAAGACGTGCTATCAGAATGATTTCCTACAGAAAATTTTTAATCTGAATATAATGATGACTCCTATTGAACATTTTGACTTAGAAATGAAACCCGAAGTAGTTGCATCGTATGTATACATGCTTCAGTATATTAAAGACCATTTAGTAAATAGTTTGGATAATATTGAACTACCCGAATTAATGAGTGATAAGAATTGCCTTTGTTTGACGTCAAATTCTATACGTCAGTTAAATGTTATTAATAATTATTCTTATTTTAAGGGAAAAAATGAATCGCTGTTATCTATATGTAATTTATGTGTCACAACAATGGGTCGTCGCTTATTTAAGGAACGTTTAATATACCCCTCAGTTGATTCTGAAGTTATTACAAAAAGATATGATTATATTGATCTTTTCAGAGAAAATAACCTTTATGAAAAGGTGTATGCACAATTAAGAAAAGTATCTGATCTAGAAAAGTCACTCAGGAAAATGGGATTGAACCTTTTACAGAGAAGTGATTTCTTTTCTGATACTCTTTCTTTTGAATATGTAAATAAATTCCTTGATCTACTTTTCACAGAAGAAAAACTTGTAGACCGATACGATAAGAAGGTATGTCAACCATTCATTGATTTTTATAAAGAATGTAAAGGGACATTCGTATTTCATAATTTAACACAATTTGGAAATCTTGAAAGATCAATTTTACAGAAAGGGATTGATGAAGATATGGATAATTACGATAATTTTACGGAGGTATATTATAATGATTTAGTTAAGATTGGGGAACGTTTTTCAGGGTTATTAGATGGATCTGAAAATAGTATAAAGTTAGATTACGATGAACGGAATGATTGGTTTTTATATTGTACAAATAAGAGGGCACAGACATTCAAAGAAAGACTTGGCAATTTAAACAATAATAGTATTCATGTGAAGATTGATGGGAAAACCAAGTATTCTTTTAAAAAGGACGACTTTACATTCAAGAAGAAAGATGGTTCATCAACTATGATTCAGTTTAGTGTTTGTAAGGATCTATCAAATAAATTAGTGGATATACAAGATAAGATTAAGAAATTAAATAAGAAAGAATGGGACAAGAGGATGATTGATCTATTTCAGAAATATAGTTTTGGATTAAAGAAGTTTTATTTCTTTCTATCAGAAATAGATTGTTATTGCGCGGGAGCAAAGTTATCAATTCAGAATGGATATAACCGTCCTGAAATTGTAGAGAATGATAAAAGTTTTTTGGATTGTTCAGGAATCCGTCACCCTATTGTAGAGAAGATCCATACTGAAACAGAATATGTGAAAAACGATATCCTTTTGGGGAAAGATGAAAGGGATGGTATTTTACTGTTCGGAACGAATGCTTGTGGAAAATCAACATTTATGAAAGCAGTTGGTTTAAATATTATAATGGCACAGGCGGGTCTCTTTGTTGCTTCAGATAAATTTATATATAAACCCTATACACAGATTTTCACGAGAATTCTGAACAATGATAATATATTCCGTTCACAATCTTCCTTTGCTGTGGAAATTCAAGAATTAAAGAGTATTTTGAACCGTTCTGATAAAGATTCATTGATATTGGGGGATGAATTGTGTTCTGGAACAGAAACAACATCTGCTTTATGCATTATCACGGCAGGACTCAATACATTATGTAAGAGGACGTCAACATTTATATTTACATCGCATTTACACGAATTAACTAAATTAGAGGAGGTCAAAGCCTTAAAAAATCTAAATGTATATCATTTGAAGATAGATTACGATAAAGAAAAAGATATTCTAATTTATGATCGCAAATTAGAGGAGGGTTCAGGACCATCTATTTATGGACTAAAAGTATGTGAGGCGATGGGATTAACAAAAGAATTTATATCATATGCAAAGGGGGTCCAGAATAATTTTGAGAAGAATAACGTATTAACTACAAAAAAATCCCAATATAATAAGGAAATATATATGGATGAATGTAAGATGTGTTTTAAGGACTGTACTGATTTAGAGACACATCATATAAAAGATCAACAATATGCTGATAAAAATAATATGATAGATGGACACCATAAGAATGTAAAGCATAATCTTGTCCCTCTTTGCAAAAGTTGCCATTTAAAAGTAACAAATGGGGAAGTTGTTATGGACGGATGGAAAAAGACAAATCAAGGAAAGATATTGATTTGGAGAAACTCTGAAAAAAAAGTAGTTGTTAAAAAGAAATTTTCAGAAGACCAAGTAAAAGAGATACTCACTTTGAGGGAAGGGAGTAAAGGTATTTCTCAAAAAGATTTCATTAAAAAAATAGAACTAGAGAATGATATAAAATTAAGTGTCTCAACACTCAAAAAGATGATAGATAATGTATATTAAAACCGTAGTCTTTCGGTAAATTGAGAAACCTCATTCCTTATTTTAATAAGGGAACTTTCATTTTCTAATAAACTCGCATTTACTTTGTTTTTAAAATCTATTAATTTCGGAGAACCTTCTTGAAGGATTATTCCTGTAGTAATTGCTCTATCTATAAAATCAGCAATTTTAACACAATCATCTGGACCAATACCTCTAGTAGTCATTGCACATGTCCCTATCCTTATACCTCCAGGCGATAAAGCACTCTTATCTCCAATTATAGCATTTTTGTTAACACTTATATTTACTTTTTCTAAAATATATTCAACTTTACTACCTGTAATATTCTTATCCCTTAGATCAATTAACATTAAATGGTTTTCTGTTCCACCAGTTGATAATTTATAACCACGATTTATTAATTCTTCTGCTAATTTTTTTGAATTTTCTTTGACATTTATAATATATTCATTAAATTCTGGTTCTTTTGCTTCACCTAAAGCTACGGCAACTGCAGAAATTACATTATTATGGGGACCACCTTGTAAGGATGGAAATACAGCAAAATCTATTTTATCCGATAATTCTTTCTTACTGAAAATCATACCTGAACGAGGTCCTCTTAAACTTTTGTGAGTAGTAGTTGTTACTACATCTGCATATTCAAACGGGTCATTACAATTCCCAGTGGCAACTAAACCCGAAATATGTGCTATATCGCAAAGAAGGTATGCCCCCACTTCATTACATATACTACGGAATTTTTCATAATCCCAGTCCCTTGGGTAAGCAGACCCACCCGCTATAATACATTTTGGACGGAATAATAATGCCCTTTCTCTAAGTTCTTCATAATTAATATAACCTGTATCTTTATCTATTTGATATGGGAGTGATTGAAAGAAAATACTTGTTGCTGATATCCTCCTCTTATCAGTATAATATCCATGTGTTAAATGACCACCACTTGGGAGGTCCAAACCCATGATTCTATCATTGGGTTCTAGAAGGGCGGTAAATACCGCGAAATTAGCAGGAGATCCCGAATAAGGTTGAACATTTACCGACCATTCATTATCATTGAGTTTAAATAAATAAAGTGCCCTCCTTTTACATAAGAGTTCCATTTGATCTATATATTCATTACCTCCATAATACCTTTTTCCAGGTTGACCTTCACTATATTTATTTGTCATTATAGAACCAAGGGCATCCATAACATTCTGTGAGGTAAAATTCTCACTCGCTATTAATTCAATACCATTTTTTTGACGGTTATATTCTTTATTTACAATTTCTGAAACTTCTTTATCGGATATATTCATTTTTATAAATAGGACATTTTATTTTTAAACATTTTATTTCCGGCAATAAATAAATTATTTAAAGTATTACTGTAATTAAATACCATATATCATAATGGTGGCGATAGGAATTGACTTAGGAACAACCTATAGTTGTGTTGGATGGTGGAAAGATAACCGCTGTGAAATTATAGCAAATGATCAGGGTAATCGGACGACACCATCATATGTTGCATTTACAGAAAGTGAAAGAATTATAGGGGATGGTGCTAAAAATCAAGCATCAAAAAACCCCACAAATACGGTTTATGATGCTAAGAGGTTAATTGGACGTAAATTTGATGATGTTTCCCTTCAATCAGATATTAAACAATTCCCTTTTAAAGTAGTTGACGATGGTAATAATAAACCAGTTGTGAGTGCAGAGTATCGTGGAGAAACAAAAACATATCGTCCTGAAGAAATATCCTCAATGGTCCTTATAAAGATGAAGGAAATTGCTGAGGCATATATTGGAGAAGGAGTAACAGATGCTGTAATTACTGTTCCTGCTTATTTCAATGATTCACAGAGACAATCTACCAAGGATGCTGGTGCTATTGCTGGATTAAATGTTTTACGTATTATAAATGAACCAACCGCTGCTGCAATAGCATATGGTCTTGATAATAAGGGGGATGGTGAAAAAAATGTTTTGATTTTTGACTTAGGTGGTGGAACATTTGACGTTTCTTTATTAAATATTGATGATGGTATATTTGAAGTAAAGGCTACCGCGGGAGATACCCATTTGGGTGGGGAAGATTTTGATAATATTCTCGTAAATCATTTTACTCAAGAGTTTAAGAGAAAAAATAATATTGATATAACAGATAATAAAAGAGCATTACGGAGACTAAGGACTAGTTGTGAGAAAGCAAAGAGAACACTTTCAAGTGGAAATACTGCAAGTATAGAAATAGACTCCCTATGCGGTGGAGTTGATTTTTTCAGTAGTATTACACGTGCAAAGTTTGAGTCACTTTGTATGTTTTTATTTAATAAGTGTATGGATCCCGTTATGAAAGTTTTAACTGATGCTAGTGTATCTAAATCTAGTGTAGATGAGATCGTATTAGTTGGCGGATCTACACGGATACCGAGGGTACAGAAATTACTCAGTGATTTTTTCAATGGAAAAGAATTAAGTAAAAGTATTAATCCGGATGAAGCTGTTGCATATGGTGCATGTGTTCAAGCGGCAATTTTATCGGGTAATGTTAAAAGTGATGACAAAGCAAATGACGTATTGCTACTAGATGTAACACCATTATCACTTGGACTTGAGACTGCTGGTGGTATTATGACAAAAGTAATTGAGCGCAATACAACAATCCCTACGAATAAATCACAGGTATTTTCAACACACGATGATAATCAACCGAGTGTAACTATCCAAGTTTTTGAAGGTGAACGGACAATGACGAAGGATAATAATCTCCTTGGAACATTTCAATTGGATGGTATTCCACCGGCACCAAGGGGTGTCCCTAAAATTGAAGTAACGTTTGATTTAGATGCAAATGGTATTATGAATATTGAGGCATGTGATAAAGGTTCTGGAAATAAAAAGAATATAACGATTACAAATGATAGTGGAAGATTAAATGCAGATGATATTGAAAGAATGGTAAAAGAAGCAGAGAAATATAAGAAAGAAGATGAAGAAATTAGAGAAAAAGTTGAAAAAAAGAATGAGTATGAAAATGTTCTCTTTCAAACAAAAGCAAGTATTGAAAAAGCGGATGATAAAATAAGTGAAGATGAAAAAAATATGGTTAATCAGAAGGTTACCGAAGAAGAAAAGTGGATGGAAGAAGAACATACGAAAGAAGAATATGAAAGTCATATGGATGAATTTAATTCTGTTGTAAGTCCTGTTATGACAAAAGTATACGAAAAAGAAGGTTCTGATGTTCCTATGAATGGTATGCCAGGTGACATGGGTGTCCCCAATGATGATGTAGATGCAGGACCTTCAATAGATGAAGTTGATTAAAGTAGGTTGCTCATATCATATGTTGTGTTTTTCTTTTCGTATTGTGGTCTATCAAGAGGGGTTGGCAATGTAGATATATCATGGATATACATATCATTTTGTTTTAATTTAACTACGACATGATTTACACAATAATCAATAACTGCTTCGTTTAATTTTGAAATAACCGTAAGTGCTTCTTCATCCGATGTAACCGGAACACTACCCTCTTGTAAGTATATTGATCTCATAACAGTGCTAACTTCCTGTGGTGATTGATTAGATATAACTTTACCCGTTTGCTGATTTACCCTGTATCTAATTTGTTGTTGTATATTTTTTGTGTTTTCCGGCGATAAAAATAAATTACTTAATTTTGTCCTCTCTAATATACCTTTTAGTGAATCTTCGCGATGATTATTATATAGTATTTCTGACTCTAGCTTACGGTATTCGCTCACTTTTTCTGCATCAGAAACACGTCCATTATTCATGTTTTGTTTTGTATCCATATTTATAATAATATATTTTATTTTTTTTATTTAATTTATATAAATGATGAATATAAAAAGGTTAATAAAATATCTGATAATGTTATTTGTTGTTTCTATGTCAACTTTCTACATACCAAATTGCTCGGTAATCAATGAACACGCGTTTTATATCGGGTTATTGGCGGCAACTACTTTTGCTGTCCTTGATAATTGTATTCCTGAAAAGGTTGTTATAGATGGACATTAGATACTAGGTATGTATTGCCATTGTAGGGAATGACATATTTTTTCCCAAATATTATCTTGTTGTTGTAACTTCTCCCTACTTTTTAAAAGAGGGAAATAAGAAAGTAATTCGTCTAGTTCTAATAATTCACAAAATTTATGAAGGACATATGAATATGATAAAAAATTCTTTCTATCTGTAGGACAATGCTCCATAAATGGTGTCTGTATCTCTTTAAACATCATTCTTAATTGATCTTCATATTGTCTAGTAAGGACGGGTGCTGGACGACCATTTATAATATTGATAATATGTGGTATATGTTCATAATATTTATTGTATTTTAACTTTTTTAATATTTCACGGACTGTTTTATAAGATAATTCGTCTAATTTTATAAATTTATCTTTTTTTAATTCTTTCATTATTCCATTATAAACTTCTTGTGGAATATCAGTTGTTTCTTTTGCCTGAAATTGAGCCAACCATTCATTAAAATGATTTATTCTTTTATATGCAAAATATGAAGATTCTCTAGGTGGGTCCTTGTAGGATACCTTTTCAGAATTAATAATAATCTTTTCAGTAAATCCACATTTTTCACAACATAAAACACTATCCACTGTTTTAAGTGTGAGAACACTATTACAAGCACTGCAAATATCTAAATTAATATTAGTTTTTTCGGGGATAACTGTATCGTCCACTTTTACCATATATTTATTAATTAGATCATCTGATTTTTTTTCTTTATTCTTTTTATTCATAAAATCCAATACACTTAGTTCTTTATTTTCTTCTTCAAATGAACCATCTTTCCTTGAATAATATTCAGTTAAGAGTTCAGTTGTTTCTAGATAATAATCAATTTCTTCAACTTTTTTTTTATCAATTTCACATATTTCACTTTCTAAATTAGATATTCTTAAATCATCATCCTTAGATTTTTCATCCATATTTTTTAACACCTCCAATTCTTTTTGTTTATCTATAAGAGATAATCCATTACTCTTGAATTCCTTTACTATATCTGTATGTATAGCATCTATTGTAACCCTTGTATCTGCAACTATTTTTTTTAAAGGTTTATCTTTAAAAGACATTGTATATATATATTTCCATTGAAAAAGTTTCTTTAAGTAAAAATAAATTTGAAGAATAAAAGCAATTGAGTAACTTTAAAATATGAGTATTGAAGAAATCAACGTCAAAGATGTTTACAATAAAATTGCGAAAGAATTCAGCAATACAAGATACAGACCATGGACATGTGTTGAAAGTTTTCTAGACAAAGTAGAGATTGGTTGTAAAATTGGTGATATTGGATGTGGAAATGGGAAGAATATGAAGTACAGGGTTGATTGTGAGAATTATGGTTGTGATTTTAGTGAAGAATTAGTAAAGATTTGCAAGGGCGATGGATTGGATGTTGTATATGGTGATATTTTATCTGTCCCTTTTGAGGATAAACAGTTTGATTACACAATTTGTATAGCAGTCATACACCATTTATCAACTCCAGAAAAAAGAAAGAAAGCAATTGATGAAGTTATCAGAGTAACTAAAAAGGGTGGTAGAATACTACTACTCGTTTGGGCACTGGAACAACCCGAAAATTCAAGGAGAAAGTTTGAAAAGCAAGATAATATGGTTACCTGGAAGAGCAAGAAGGGTGATCTCATGGGTGAAAGATATTATTATGTTTTCAAAAAGGATGAATTAGAAAATCTAATTAATGATAGTGTTACTATTATTGAGTCATTTTATGAACTCGGGAACTGGGGAGTTATCTTAGAGAAAAATTAAATTATTGATCCTCTTCTAGACCTATCATAACTATTACAACCGAAGAAGGTATATCAACTCCATCGGTCGTATTATACATAGATACATTACCACCTAAAACAGGTATTTTTAATTCTTTACATTGTTCATTCATAAGATCAATATGATTTTTAAAGTCCCCTATACAAGTTAAAGGGTCTCCAAAATTAAGGCAATTCACAACACCGAGAGGAGATGCATTAAGTCCTTTTAATTTAGAATGACAGGATTCAACATTATTACCCCATGTAATCACTAATTTTTTATTTATTTCGTATAGATCTAGTATGGAATATGAACCAGGTTGATCAGGTCCTTTAATGGTCCTTGCACCTATCGTATGATCATATGTTTCCCACAATGAACTATCTTTTATTTTATCAATCTTATTATGGTTATCATTATACGATAATGGTAGATGGTTATCTTCTTCCTTGAAATTAGTGAAATATTCTGTATAGATTAATTCATTTTTTTTGAAGCTTGATGTATTGTTGTCCGGATTATTATAAGGGACCTTCGGACCAGTATAAACATCATAACATCCTGTATTATTTACATCCCCTATAACTTTATGTTCAAGACCCCATTTTCTAAGTATCTTTCTTATTTCACTATAATTTCCACGACTACTCACTAATAACATTCTTTCTTGTGTTTCTGATGCTAAAATACTATAATTATCTAGTTCTGATTTTAAAGGGATTTGATCTAAATAAATCTCACACCCTAAATTTTCCTTGGTCTTTTCTCTACCCCTTTTAATAACTTCTGTAGTTGCGCAGAGTATTCCACCAGCACCTAAGTCTTGACATCCTTCTGCTAACCCCTTATCTGATATTTCTACAAAAGCATCCAACAGAAGATTTTCAAGGTAAGCATCTGCTTTCTGCATATTACCTTCTTTCTCATCTGTTAAGTGTTTCGATGCCATTACTGCAGAATCAACTCCCTCATTACCAGTTTTCGCACCACACAAGACCAATAAACTTCCTTCATTCAAAGCATTACCGTATATAATATTTTCTTTCTTGACGATTCCAAGGCACGCTACATTTACTAAAGGATTCTTATTGTATATCTCTGACCTATATAATGAACCACCCACATTTGGTATGCCTATTGTATTTCCATAATATGCAATCCCTTTGATAGCATTATTGAGTAATTGAGATGAATTATCGTCATAACCAAAACGAAGGAAGTCCAATAAGGCAATAGGTTTACTACCCATACAAATGATATCGCGGATAATACCACCGACACCTGTAGCAGCACCTTCAAACGCATTCTTATAGGTCGGGTGATTATGGGATTCAATGCGTATGGTAATACAATATCCATCACCAATATCTACAATACCTGCATTCTCTCCCGGACCTTGTACAACATGATCCCCTTCAGTATGTAATGTTTTTAAATATTGTTTGGTGCTTCTGTATGAGATATGTTCTGAATTCAGTAGAGTGTTTATTTTATGACTTATTTCAGTATGGTTAAATATATTTCTTAATAAGGATTCTTTGAAATCGCTGTTTCTTTCAGGGTGAGGCATCATACCAAAAACATTTCTTTCTTTATTCATAATACCTGCGACATTGGAAATAGAACCATTATCAAAATCCTTATATTTCAAAAAGATATCTTTTTCATTTAAATGATTGTTCTGATAATTGCCGTAATAGTTCGCAACATACATTTTTGTTTCTCCCTTTTCTACTCCAAAATCATATTCTAGATCAACTAATTTAGAGTGAAATGTTTTTGATTTATTTTGGATTAATTCTCCAGGAAGTAATCCCATTTTTGTTAATATTTGAAAACCATTGCAAATACCTAGAATTGGTACCCCTTTTTCATGTAAAGATAGAATATATTTTTGAACCTTTGATTCTAATGCCATTTTACCAGGGGAATATTCATATTCCTCTGTTGCTTTTTCATAATAGCGGTCGCCGAATGCGAAACCACCCGGTATAATTACTAAATCTAAATGATCTCTCTCATCGTATTTATCCCACAAAAGTTCAATACAGTTTTCTTCTCCAAAGTAACGTATTGTATCGTAGAAACAATTCGTCCCAGGATACCTTACTACACCAATTTTCATTTTATTTATTCATTGAGGTATATTTTTAAATATCATAAGTTAAAAAATATATTTATAGTAAATCAGTTAATCTTTCCAAAATTTTATTTACAAATTGTTGAACTTCTAAATCAGAATAATGTTCTAAATTTTTAAACTGGTTTCTTATATATTCTATAAATCCTGGGAAAGAATTGTATTGTGGTGTTCTTTCAATCATTCTTAAATTACCTAGAAAATCGGTAATAGATGCACTCTCTCCATATAAGGGTTCCTGATCTAACTCAAAAGTATATATAATTTTTTGAAACATTCTTTTAATATCATCGGGGATGTCTATTCTCCGTATATATACATCTAAAGTATTGTTTAAAACATAATTAGGAATATTCCCTTCCAACCCTTCCGCTGCCGCACGGTACCTCCGCAGACGCCTTGCCCTTCTCGGGGGAGATTCCTCTGGTTGTCCAAAAGACCCGTGAAAAGCAGATACTGGACCCAGTTCATCGGTCGGGACAATACCTGGATATTTATTATTATACATATCTGTTATAATCTCTTCGGTCTCATATTCAATATCAACCCTGGTATCTGGGTCACCTTGGCGGTTATTTTCATGTAAGTCTGGGATAAATTGATAACCATTCATAAATTTATTTATTAATAATTGTGTTTTTTTAACTTCTTGACAAGGTTTAACTAACCTTTCTAGATAACCTCTATTCAAATAACATTTCCTAGGAAATAATTCGCAATAATCTTGAAGTCTCCTACAATTGTCGTAATCTAGGTTTTCTGGTGTGAAATCTTGATTAAAAATATCTGTTTCCCACACATACTTACGTTCTAATTGATCGTCAAATTCAGGATAAATATCCTCTAGTTGTAGAGGGACATCTGGTTCCATTATTGGTCTTGTGATAACAGGTCTTGTGATAACAGGTCCGGGATTAACCATAATAGTTTGCATTAAATTCATAAATGATTCGGGGTCATTCTCCCTTTGTTCATGTAAAAATTGCATGCGTGCTTCTATAGGTAGACTCATAATGTAGTCTTTATCAACGTTCGCGGGGACTATCGCTTTTTCCATTCCACCCTTTTGTTTCTTATCTTTTTTAAGGACTTTACCTTTCTTACGAGTATATTTTTTCTTATCTTTTTTAATACCCTTATCTTTCTTACGACTATATTTTTTCTTACCTTTTACAACCATTATATATATATATTATAATTTAATTGAATGATGCTTCAATTAATTGATAATCCACAATACTATCTTCTGATTGAATTATTTCTCCGAGTTTTATTAACTCATCATCAGGGTCAATAGTAGTATCTTTATCAAAAATAAGAACCATACCTATTCCGCAATTATAGGTTTGTAACATTTCTTGAACAGTCATATCGGAATTTTTAAGTATCCAATGGAACACTTCTGGGACTTCCCATGATTCTGTAATATTCATATTGAGTCCTTCATTAATAATACGAGGTATATTATCAATTATACCTCCACCTGTAATGTGTGATATCCCTTTTATACTTGAACCATATTTTCCTCTGAGGTAAATGATATCATTTACATATATTTTTGTTGGTTTCAATAATTCATCAGGACTATACTCATTTTTTTCAAGGATTTTATTAATGAGTGAATAACCATTTGAGTGAACACCTGAAGATTTTAATCCATATATTTTATCACCTTCTTTCATTTGTTGGGGTAGGGTTTCACCCTCAATAACACCTACGGAAAATCCCGCTAAATCAAAATCATCTTCATTGTAAAGGGAGGGCATTTCAGCAGTTTCTCCACCTAACAACATACATTTTGATTGCTGGCATCCTATATTAATGCCTGAAATGATATCCTTACCAACATTAGTATTTAATTTACCCATTGCATAATAATCTAAAAAAAATAAAGGTTTCCCTCCTTGACAAATAAGGTCATTTACACACATCGCGACAAGATCAATTCCAATTGTATCATATTTTTTATATTTATTACACAGTTTAAGTTTAGTCCCAACTCCGTCTGTAGAAGCAACTAACCGAATACCATTGTATTCATATATACCGGAGAATCCCCCTATTTTATCATTTTGTGTTACTTCTTTAATAATATCAACAAAAGAGTTACCATTACTAATACTAACGCCAGAGTTATTATAATTTAGAGACATTTTATTCATGATATTATTGTATATCTTTAAACCATTATGGTTTTTCAACATCCTTTGAGGAATCCTGATGTTGTTTGTATCCTTTTCCTTTGTCGTCAGGATTCATACAGTATATGAGAGATACAAAAATACCTACTTTTAGTACTAGAGATCCAAACCAAATTTTTATTCCACCCATTTTTTCGTGATTAATTTCATCTTCAATTAAATCTGTTATAAGAGGACAGTTAGATCCAGTTTGATCCTTTTTAGCAAGTGGGATAATCATTCTATTACTATGTGTATTATTAAGATAATTTGTAAATTGAGAGTATGTGTAATCATTTTTTACAGCAATATTACAACGTTCATCTACATAACAACACCCATATTTTGAATCAAGACAACTCCACTGCTCCTCATCCGGATCCCTATGATTATCCCCATAATCATATCCACTATTTGCTCTGTCATAACATTCTCCTTTATATATAAAGAAATCTGATGAATATTCAAGCATATCATGTTCTCCTTCATAGCAGATCCACGGAGTACCGCATATTTGGAGTGAAGTAATATCATTATAAATATCTACTGTAATTGATAAGAGTGAGGTAAGGGAGTATATGAGTCCTAATACAGTGATTAGTTTATGTCTTGAATACTTCAAGATAAGAGAGAGAAAGACAATATCTAATAGACCAAGGAAAATGTAAGGATACAAATTGATGATAGAATAAGGGTTATCAAAGTCATCCAACGTGATATGGGAAGGATTTTCTACACCTTTACCGATAGTCCCGCTTTCAGTTGCAGGATACCTGACATGGTCGTCTGGGAAGACCGTCGGTTCTGAGAAAAGGTTGTAAGATAGTTTTTGTGGCATCTTTATTTAGTTTTTTTAGAATTCTTTCAAAAAATATTCAAATTTAATATATTAAAAATATGAGTGAATATATATTTAATTATGAACGAAAAAATGTTGTTAGAATCTATTATGAAAGATATAGAACCGAGTGGAGAAATAAAAGAAGAAATATTAAAACGTAAGGTATATCTCATTGATTCACCATTAAAACCATTAATAGAAACTTTAATAGTATCAGGTAACAGTTTTTCAGATTCTGTGATTAAAGCATATGAAAGGCATACTCAAGACCTTGAAGAAAGGTTAACTAATTTTTCTAAAGGATACGTATTAATTGATAATTCACCTAAAAGAGTGAACAGTGATGAATATGATAAATGTGACGTAACACGCGGGGACCGCATAAATAAATTAAAAGGGGAATAAATTTGATAATTTATAAAAAAGATTGTATATACTATGAAATATTGTGTTATTAGAAAAGAAAGTGCTCAAAAAATTTACACAGAAGAAGATTGTAATATAGATTTTGTTAGATTTGATACACGTGAAAATGCTGAAATATACCTTAAATATGGTAGAATAAATGGCGAAATACGTAATATAAAGGTATATACAGATGGAGCATGCAGTAATAATGGTAAACCTGGTGCAAAAGCAGGTATCGGTGTTTATTTTGGAGTTGAGGATGAAAGGAATGTCTCTAGAAAGATAAGTGGTAAACAGACAAATAATCGTGCTGAATTACTCGCAATAATGGAAGTATTTCAAATATTAAACACTGAAATAAATGAAGGTGTTTTAGTGACAATATATACTGACTCAAAATATAGCATTAATGTCCTTACAACGTGGGGTGAAAATTGGGAAAAAAATGATTGGACAAAAAAAAATAAATCACAAATATTGAATTTGGAAATAATAAAAGAAGGATATTATATCCTCAAAAAATATAAGAATATTGACTTACAATATATTCCTGCACATACTGGGAAGGGGGATGAGCATTCTATTGGTAATGCATGTGCTGATAATTTGGCGACACAATCCTTAGAATAATATCTATATATAATATAAATAAATGACACACCTTTCTAATAAAACAACTATTGGTATTATGGTATTTTATTCCCTTTTAACATTCTTCATTGGACCATTCCTTCTAACACCGGTTCTAAAAGGTGACCCTAATATTGATGTATATGGTTTTACACTCGGATTTGTAATTAGTGTTGGTCTTTGGATGAAATTCGGAAGAAACTACATTACTAAATAACTTTTTTAAATTTAATATTAGATATTTAAAAGATAGATTATAAATTATGTAAAGTATGTGTGGTATATTTTTACATCTTTCAGAAGATACTATTGATAAAGAAAATATTAGAGAATATGGTAGTAAAATAAGTCATAGAGGACCAGACTCAACTGTTGAAAAAATAGTTGATGATGAAAAAAACATTTATTTTTTGTTCCACCGCTTAGCAATCAATGGTTTAAATGAATTAGGGAATCAACCAATGGAAATGGATAATAAGATATTAATGTGTAATGGTGAGATTTATAATTATAAGGAACTCGCAGAAAAGTTCAACATTACATTAACAACGGGTAGTGACTGTGAAATAATCATTAAGTTATCAAATATAATGCCAATTAATAATTATATCCGTATGTTAGATGGAGTGTTTTCTTTTGTTTTGTATGATAGGTTAACAAAGACTTTATCAATTGGACATGATCCATTGGGTGTAAGACCACTATATTGGAGTAAAAGCGGGGGTGATGAAAATTGCAGGAGTATTACTCTTTCATCAGAAATGAAATCAATATATGGTTTTAGAGATGATATCCAATTTTACCCCCCTGGGAGTTATTCATTGTATCACCTTAAAACAAACAAACTCCATACATATTCTTATTATACTTTTATATATAATAGCGTAACCAGTAATGAGGATGATATAATAACTACAATTAAAAGTAAGTTAATAGATGCTGTTAAGAAAAGGTTACTAAGCGAAAGACCAATAGGGTGTCTTTTATCGGGTGGGTTAGATAGCAGCGTAATAACATCAATTGTGTGTAAATTTATTGAACCATCAAAGGTTAAAACTTTCTCTATTGGATTAGAGGGGTCACCTGATTTAATAGCATCAGAAAAGGTTGCAAAATTCCTTGGAACCGACCATACATCAGTTGTCCTTTCAGAAGATGATATGTATAATGCTATAGAAGGGACTATTTATCAGATAGAATCTAGGGATACAACAACAATCAGGGCATCTGTTCCAATGTATTTATTATCAAAGTATATTGCAGAAAATACAAATATTAAAGTAATATTAAGTGGTGAGGGGAGTGACGAAGCATCTGGTTCATATTTATATTTCCATAAGGCACCTACACCAAATGATTTTCAAGAAGAAACGATAAGACTTTTAAAGGATGTTAGAATGTTTGATGTTCTAAGGGCAGATAAAACAACTGCGGGAAATGGATTGGAATTAAGGGTTCCGTTTTTTGATAAAGAGTTTCTAAATTATTATATGGGAATTGATCCAAAATTAAAAACTGTTAGAGACGGTATGGAGAAATATTTATTAAGAAAATCCTTTGAAGGTGAACTTCCCGAAGAACTTTTGTGGAGGAGAAAAGATGGATTTTCTGATGGTGTTTCAAAAAATGAAAGACCATGGTATGAAATAATAGATGAAAAATCAAAAGAAAATGGTTATGGAGGAGAAAAAGACTTATATTCTTCCTTATTTAATAAACATTATGCATCATGTTATAATATAATACCATACGAATGGATGCCTAAATGGGTTGATAATGTCGGTAATAATCCATCTGGAAGACTAATATTAGATTAAATATATTATATAATATATATGGAAACGAAAAAAAATATGGTGCCATTAATTGTAGTTGGTGTTTTATTATTATGTGTCCTCCCCGCTGGAATAGGATTAATTGTCCTCCTCACTGGAGGAGATGATTCTAGTGATTCTGACGGCGGCGGGGGCGGTGGCGGTGGTGGCGGTGGTGGCGGTGGTGGCGGTGGCGGTGGTGGCGAGGGTGTCCTCCTTGATGCCCCACCCTGTGGGGATACGAGAGGTATTGTAGTTTCAGGGGACTCAACACACGACGCCTACAAGGGTGACGAAGGTGACGGTTGTAGTCGCCTTGACTTTGATAATGGAGGTAAATGTAGTGGTTCCTTTGAAAAAAGTGAGGACGGGTTTTACCGTAAGTGTATATGGAATCCTTCCGGACCACCACGGGACCCAAATCCCCATGACGCAACTGGTTCATGTGATGTAGATACCTCAATCTGTTCACCTCAATTCACACCAAATACCAAACCTTATTGTAAAACAGGGGTTTGGCAACCACGCCATTATTTAGGGTCACCAACGACGAGTCCATTCACTCCAGACTGTTACTGTAAAGAGCCTTCAACTGGCACGAATCATAAAAGTGGAACCGAGGAAGTTTCCCGTTGTATAATACAGGGATCTTCAAATTTTGAGGAGGTCACTAATGAAGGTAAGTATCCATAAATTTATATTCTTAGAATATAAATTAGAAACTTCTTACGCAGACAAGTCCCTTTATTTTAAGTAGGCGCGTTGAACACTTGTTTGATGAAGGAGCTTAATAGCAGCCCTTTGCACCTTAATCTTTGGATTTTTAAGTAGTGTGTTCAATAGTGTTCCCCAACATTGAATATAATTATTTTTTTTACTTCTTGGAATACCATTTGCCGCTAATTCGCGCATATATTGACTATGAATAGCAAAACACATATTAATATTCCTATCATTTTCACTATGTTGCATCAATATACCTGTATATTTCTTAGAAATATTCCATCCATTCCTATAATTATTTTGCTTTTGTAATTCTTTTCCACGATTATAGTACATTTTTATCTTTATTTAAGAATAAATTTTTAAATATTAATTATTATGATATTATTATATCTTATTACCCCTCTCTTAGGGACTCTGAGGAATTACATAAAATATAAACAAATTAAATTACTAATGTTTTTAAGGACACCTATAACATACTTTTTTATAAACCTTATTTTTCAGAATAATAATATATGGAAAACCCTCGTTTTTGAAAGGTGGTTTTTTTTTATTTATAAATCTTTTTTATCTATTTATAATGACGACTATCATAAGAAAAAAGGTAAATATATTCAGAAGTATGGTTTAAAATATAATTAAGTTAAATGTATTTTTCCCCTAAGTATAAGTATAAGTAGAATGACAAATGAAATTGTAAAGGGGATATTTAGTATTTGGTATAAAGAATATAAACACGGACACTTTACATATTATAAAGATGGAGATATTTCAAACGATGATAATGGAAATATAGGTTATGTTGATATTAGAGAAGCATTTAAAAAAAATTTAATTTTTGATTGGAAATTTGGATTAAATAAAGAAGAGATTATGTATGTTACTGAAAATTGGGAATATTTCCGTGATTACTGAAAGAATGTTGATGTGATTGTCATAAGTTGTGCTTTTACCTTTTCTTCTTGGGGTGAGAGTGTTGCGTGACTGTATGCATTGAGGGTCATGTAGAGCGTCAACGCATCATCAATGTCGTTGATCCAGACATCACTGAAGCGGTGATAGGCACTGCAGAAACTAAACATCTTGCGAAGGTCCGCCTTCACTTCATTTTCTTCAAGTGAAAGGAGTTCTTGTAGTTTTGAATAAATATCGGAGAAGTCCCCACCATACTTCATAATCTTCACACCTGTTCCTTGTTCCGATGGGGTGAAGTAGAGGTAGTCGTTCCCCTCAATGGGTGTCCAAACCTTACCATCTTCCTTCTCAACTGGTTGGAGTCTTTCATCTCCCGCTTTGACAACCTCTGGAACATACCATTCAGGGTTGAAAATACCAGTGTTGAACATTGTTTCCATGGTCATGATCAGTGAAAGCATATCTGCCATGTAGGTTGCTCCATAAGCAGATGCCCCCTTCATAACCTTTACTCTTTCTGCGTCCATTCCAAAGTATTCAAGGAACTTCTTCAGGGTCTCCTTTTCTTCCGGGATCCCATCCTTCTGCTTGTTGTAGACGTCAATGGAGCCATCGTCATTTATGGTATACATCCGTAGTCTATCGTCCCTTGAGAGTGTTGTGCTGAAGACACCACCCACCTTTGTGAGGATTTCAACCCACCGAGCACACCCTTGATTGTTCTTCTCTTTGTCATGCTTGTGCCTTAGGTTAGAACTCACATCCCCTTCACCAAGTTGACTTGGGCAAGCCTGGATACAAAGGACCGTTTTCTCTGTCACTTGAGGGTAGTGTCCGTCAAAGATGGCACTCGCCACTTCAACGATGTCGGGTTGAGGTGGGAATGTGGGGGTGTTTCCCTGGGAGAGGGTGTGCGTGGCGAAGTGCTTGTTGAGTGCCATCCTTTCTTGTCTGTTATGTGGTTTAATACCATAACATAAATTTTCAAATTTCAATGGTTACCCGAAGGATAAAAAAAGGGGATGGTGTTTTTTGTCTTTTCTTTTTTATGCGAGTCTATCTAGAATTTAGGAGGATGTAATTCCGAGAGCAGACCTGATGTAGTTCTGGAAGTTCTTCGTGTCGTTTCCTTTCTTGTCCTTTGGAGTCACCTCGTAAAGTGTGCAGTTTCTTCCCACACCCTTCACCACTTCTGGGAGAGGGATCCACCCATACACACAGATATAACTCTGAATGGATGTTCGGTTATTCTCCCTGTCCTCCCTATCCTGAACTTCTTCTTGGATGATCTTCCCTGTGAAGAATCCATAGTGGGTCAATCCGCCTTTCGCCGCACAGTGTGTGAAGATGACATCCCCTTCTTTGGCATGTTCTTGAAAATTCTTCATCTGCTTTGTCGTGTTGTAACCGCGACCACAGTGCTCATCATATCCGTGGTGGATGAAACAGGTATTCTTCTTCAACCCATCTTCATAGCGCTTCGCCATCTTCTTCTTCTCCTCCTTTCCATCAGGACGACCCCACTTGGAGCCATGCCCGCAGTGCCAGATCTTGGGAACGCGGAGGTTTCCAGAAGGACCCATGGTCAATAACCCATCCATGCCACCCGATTCCGATGCTGATGCAATGGTGTTCATGACGTTCATCCTGCGGGCATACTTCTGAATCGTGGTTGCTGCTGCATCGTCAATCTTGTTGTTCAAGTCTTGGTCAAGCCAGGAGATGTTCTCCTGGTGGCGCTTCTCTGCGAGGTCTTCATCCAACCAGTTGATGTTCTCCTGGTGGCGCTTCTCTGCGAGGTCTTCGTCCAACCAGGCGAGGTTGTTCAGGTAGGTGTCTTCCCTCTCGCGGAGAGCCTTCCTGATCTGGGGGTCCCTCAGAATGTCCCGCGAGGAGAAGGTGACGTCGAAAGTGACGGTGGACATCCTCTGACGAGTGTCTGAGCGTTTGTGAGCGTTTGTGAGCGTTTGTGAGCGTTTGTGAGCGTTTGTGAGCGTTTGTGAGTGTTTTACTGTCTTGGAAAACCTTCTTTCAAATTTTCCTAGAATCGTCTCCCAGCGTCCAGAATTCACCCGGTCTACAGAAAATTTGAAACTTCGTTTGAGAGTCATAGCAGAACTAACAAACACATTGACTAACAAACAACGACTACACTACTCTCACAACACCTCCCAACCGAACAATGGCTGCTCTTACCGTTGCTAAGAACAACCTCGTGAAAGGCATGGCTCCCATGGAGGGACTCCTCAAGGACCTCCTGGAGCGCGAGTTCATCACCCAAGACTCCTACGACCGGATCAGGGCAGATGAGGACCTCGCCCACTACTTCAAGCCCAAGACCAAGGCTAAGGGGAAGAAGGCAGGTGCCAAGAAGACTCCTAAGGTCTCTGCCAACCTCCAAGAACGAAACGACGAAGAGTTCAACGAGTGCCGATGCTTCGCACGGAAGTGGGAGGCAGAGGGGGGTCTTGGATACGACAACATCCAGTGTTCTTCCTGCAAGAAGGTTCCTTCTGACGAGGCGGAGAAGGTCATGGAGGGGTTCAAGGAGAAGATGGACGAGGATCAACTCGCCCGCCTCCCGGAATACCTTGAAAAGTATGACGGTTGCTTCTGCAAGAACCACCTCAAGCAGGACTTCTTCATGCCCAACGGTTGGTGGCTTGGAAAGGTGAACGAGGACCGCCCGGAGAAGCCTATGCTGCCGAAGGGTAGTTTCAAGGACGGTTACCAAGAGGACTGCAAGGAGCATCGGTGGATGTATGATGAGGATGGGAACAAGAACGAACGTGTTTCCAACCGTGGTCGCACTCCCAAGAAGCAGGTGATTGAGGATGATGAGGTTGAGGAACCGAAGGAGGTTGAGGAACCGAAGGAGGTTGAGGAACCGAAGGAGGATGCACTGGACGCAGACACTCTCAAGCTCCCAGAGGAAGAGGAGGAGGAAGAGGAGGAAGAAGAGGAGGAGGAGGAAGAGGATCACGAGGAGAAACCGCACATGGTTGATGGGATTGAGTACACCCTTCACTGGGATGAAGATGACAAGGAATGGATCGTAACATTTGAGGACGATCATATTGGGTTCCCTGGCAACGGAGGCGCTGGCATTCGCTTCGCCGACGATGATGAGGAGAAGGCACATGCTGAGCGTGTTGCGGAGAAGGAATAAGAAACACAAAAACACAAAAAAAGAATAAAACCAAAAACACAAAAACATTAGTTAGATTTTTTTTATCTTATCCATTTTGAGTATATTATGCAATAGACAACATAGAGTATAATCCAATGGATAGAATATACCTCTAAAGATTTTCCCCCAATAGAACCAAGGGAGGAAACTGCCATATTTTTTTTTATATTATCGGGTAATTGAGGTTTTTTATTCTTGATAGCATGACCGATTAATACACCTATAAGCACAACTATAATCCATGGGAATATAGGGAAATGGTCAACAGAATTAAATCTAAAATTATAGAACCCCGAAACAAATGCTAATTTTTCTGGAACAACGGCAAATAAAGTCGGTGTTTTAATTATTAAATAGTATATGAGTATACAGACAACTAGTAAAGTATATATAATTTTTAAATCATCTACAATGTAGAATAGAAACAATGATGCAAATGCTATAAAATGTAATATTCCGAACTTTACAAATTCATCTCCAAATATAAAGTATGTGAATAAAGACATCATTAATGCAAGTAATAATAGTTTTAAAACACGTTTAATATTTTTCTTAATATAGTCATTCTTATTTTCTTTTTTTGATTTTTCTTTTGATAAAGTAAGATTAATCCCCACAGCACCTATAAATATAAATTGCGCTATTTTTGCGATAGTTTTTAATAGTGGTGTATCATATTCTATTTCTTTGAATCCGTATTTATTTGGGAAATAAAAGAAATGAAAGATAACCATACATATTACTGCAATACCTTTTAGTATATCTAGTTCTTCATACCTTTTCATATATTATAAGTAAACATTTAAAATTTGATTGTTATTTAAAAAAATATCACAACAAATAACTAGTAATAAGATGCCTCCTAAGAAAAATGATAATGATGAAGAATACCAAGAAAAAGACCTCCGAACTCATATTTATGAGAACTCGGATACATATGCTGGTTCAGACCAGATGATTAAAGGTATTTTGCCAATCATGAAAGATGAAGAAAAAACTATTTCACTTGGAGAGATTGAGTATATTCCGGTGCTATACAAATGTTTTGACGAGATTATTGTAAATGCGAGAGATCAACGTGAAAGGTTGAAAGATAGGGAAGGTTCGGTAAACCTTACAGAGATAAAGGTTACGATTGATAAAGAAACGGGTATTGTTAGCATCTACAATAATGGCGACTCAATTAAGGTTGAGAAGCATAGCAGTGGAGTCTATAATCCAAATCTAATCTTTGGTCGTCTTTTGACATCTGGCAATTATAAGAAAGGTGAGAAACGCACAGTTGGGGGGAAGAATGGTTATGGTGCAAAAATTGTAAATATCTTTTCTGATAATTTTGATATAGAAGTCGGTGATCGTTTTACAAAAAAGAAATACATTCAAAACTTTTCTGATAATATGAAGACGGTTGGTGAACCGGTTATTAAGAAATATACTGGTAAACCTTATACAAAGGTAACATGGAAGATGGATTTTAAGAGATTTGAGATTGATGGATATACAGCAGACATGGTTGGACTAATGAAACGCCGTGTCAATGACATTGCAGGTGTAACTGATAACAAGGTTTCAGTATTTTATAATGGTAGTAAGGTTAATATTAAATCATTTCAGGATTATATTGAACTTTATCCAAGTCCTTCAAAGAAGATTTATGAAAAATGTTCTGATAGATGGGAACTAGGTGTTTCAGTATCTAATAATGATAAGTTTGAACAAGTGTCTTTTGTGAATGGCATTTCAACTCCTAATGGTGGTATTCATGTAGATGTTATTTCAAAGATGATTTCATCAATGGTTGTTAAGTATATCAAAAAGAAGAATAAGAAGGATGTAATGGAGAAGTATGTTAAGGGGTATCTTTCTATCTATTTGAACTGTGTTATTGAGAATCCTTCGTTTGATTCACAGGCAAAAGAAAGACTCATTACACCTAAATCTAAATTTGGATCTCAACCGGAAATATCTGACAAGTTTATCAAAAATCTATGCGATAATGCGGGACTATCTGAAAAGGTAATGCAGTTTTCTGAATTCAAAGATAAGACCCTTGCTAAGAAAACAAATGGAACAAAGAAGAATAAACTCCGCGATATTCCAAAACTGGATGATGCTAATTGGGCAGGGACAAGGCGTTCAGAACAATGTACACTCATCCTTACGGAGGGAGACTCAGCAAAGTCTATGGCAATTGCTGGATTGTCTGTTGTTGGAAGGGATAAGTATGGGGTATTCCCTCTTAAGGGTAAGGTCCTTAATGTTCGTGATGCTTCTATTAAGCAAGTATCATCAAATGCAGAAATTACAAATATTAAGAAAATTCTAGGTCTTGAGAGTGGTAAGGTTTATAAAGACATCAAGAAACTAAGGTATGGTAAGGTTATGATTATGACAGATCAGGATCATGATGGATCTCATATTAAGGGACTTATTCTGAACCTGTTCCATAGTGAATGGCCTGAACTTCTTAAACTAAATTATATCAATTGTATGGTTACGCCTATTATCAAAGTATCTCAGAGTAAGAAAGTAAAGTCATTCTATACATTGACTGATTATAATAAGTGGAAAGATAAACATTATAACAACCATTGGAAGGTTAAGTATTACAAGGGATTGGGAACATCTACTTCTAGTGAAGCAAAAGAATATTTTAAAGACCTTAAAGTAAATCAATATATTACAGGTGGAAAAACAGATGATACTATGGTTCTAGCATTCAAGAAGACAGAGGCAGATAAGCGGAAAGATTGGTTAAAGTCATACAAGGAAGAAGAGATCCTTGATTACAACAAAAAAGATACACGGATTGATGAATTTATCCATCTTGAATTTAAACACTTCTCAAATTCCGATAACCTTCGTTCAATCGGTTCTTGCATTGATGGTTTGAAAGTATCTCAGCGGAAGATTCTATTCTCTTGTTTGAAGAGAAAACTATATTCGGAAATTAGGGTTGCTCAACTTGCTGGTTATGTTAGTGAACAAGCAGCATACCATCACGGTGAGATGTCACTACAGGGTGCTATTGTTGGAATGGCACAAAATTTTGTGGGATCAAATAACATTAATCTCCTTCAACCGAATGGTCAATTTGGAACACGTATCATGGGTGGAACTGATTCTGCAAGTGCTAGGTATATTCATACACAATTGAATCCACTTACTGATTATATCTTTCCATCAAAGGACTTTCCTCTTCTAGATTATATTGATGATGATGGTCTAATTGTTGAACCTAAATGGTATTGTCCTATTATTCCGATGGTGCTTGTAAATGGGATGGTTGGTATTGGAACTGGATTTAGTACAAATATTCCACAATTTAATCCTAAGGAATGTGTTAATAATATCAGGCGTAAGATGAATGGAGACCCTTACTTTTCAATGATGCCTTATTATAAGGGATTTACTGGGAAGATAACTAAAAAGAGTGATAAGAATAATACAATTAAATTTATTACTCGTGGAAAGTATAAGATTATTGATGAGATGGTGGAAATTACAGAACTACCTATTGGAAAATGGACCCATGATTTTAAGGAATACATTGAAAATATAATCAAAGATGAAGACTCGTGGATTCTAGATTACGAAAATCATTCAACAGATGAAACTGTGAAATTTTCAGTCAAGGTAAGTGATGAGACTCTATTTGATAATACTTACAAAGTAAAGGATATTATTGAAGAAAAGTTTAAACTCCAATCAACAAAATCTACAACGAACATGCATCTTTACAATAAGGATGGAAGTATTACAAAGTATGACAATATCTATAAGATTATGGATGAGCATTATTATACAAGATTAAACATGTATGTAAGGAGAAAGGAATATGACCTTGATAATATTGAAAAGACCATTAAGCATCTAGAAGCGAAGATGCGTTTCATTAACGATGTTATTAATGAAGTCATTGTAGTTAATAAGCAGAGTAAGAAATCTATTATTGAGAAACTAAGTGAACTTGAATATCCTTTCTATGAAAAAGAAATGATTATTGATTATGAAGAAGGGCGTGAAATTAAGAGCGAGTATAATTATCTCCTCAATCTTTCCATCTATAACTTCACATCTGAGAAACTGGAAGAACTTCAGAATGATATTGATAAGAATAAGGAAGAATTTAATTCCCTTGAAGTTATGGATATCAAGGATATTTGGAGAAAGGAACTTGATGTATTTGAGGAGAAATATGATGATTGGTTGAAAAATAAGAAATAAATATTTAAAAAAATCTGATATATATTAGTATAGATTATGCTGTCTGATTACTTGTGGATTGTTATAGCGGGTGGGGTATCCTCCTTTATTTCCGCAATGGGAATAGGTGCTAATGATGTCGGAAATGCTTTTGCATCCTCAATAGGGTCAAAAGCCCTTACTGTTAAAAAAGCAGTTGTTATTGCTGGAATATTTGAATGTGCGGGTGCTATTCTAATGGGTTCACATGTAACAAAGACTATAAGAAAAGGTATTGCCGATTATGAATGTTTTGAAGATGATCCTGAAATTTTTATTTATGGGTGTTTTTGCGTCCTTGTTTCCGTTGGAGCGTGGTTATTTTTAGCATCTTATCTAGAAATGCCAGTATCAACTACACATTCATGTGTTGGTGGAATGATCGGAATGACAATGGTTACTGGAGGACCAGAATGTGTATTATGGTATAAATCCACAGATAATTTCCCCTGGGTTGGAGGAGTATTAGGTATAGTTATTTCGTGGTTTTTATCCCCAATATTTTCTGCAATTGTTTCCGGAACAATTTTTTATTCTACAAGGGCACTTGTTCTTCGCAGAGAGAATAGTTTTGATAAATCTTATTGGTCAATACCCATTTTTGTTTCAATGACTATCATGTTGAATACTTTCTTTATTATATATAAGGGTGGTAAAGGTATTGGTTTAGATGATTTATCTGCGTTAAACGCGGTAATAATTGCTTTGATGGCAGGAACATTTTCTGGAGGAATCATAATACCATTTATTCCAAAAATGAAACAAAGGATTAATCTTATATTTTCACGGACGGATGAAGAAATAGTCCCTGTAACGCCACTTGTTCTTGAACAACGAGATGTAAAAGAAAAGAATATCTTTAGAAGGTCAATTCAATCAATCAAAGATAATATTAATTATGATATAAATAAAGTAAAAGTTGACGAAGTAAAGCGAATACATGATAATTCTGAAAAATTCGATGAAAAAACTGAAGAAAGTTTTAAATATTTACAAATATTTACAGCAGTATGCGATTCATTTAGTCATGGAGCAAATGATGTCGCTAATGCTATAGGACCATATGCTGCAATAGTTTCTATTTATTTGAATGAAGGTGAAATGGGTAGTCGTGTTGAAATGAATAAACATGGATATTTAATATTGGCAATGGGTGGTGTAGGGATTTCCCTTGGTCTTTTATTGTATGGTTATAAGATAATTAGAGCTATAGGAGTAAAACTATCATGTATTACTCCTAGCAGGGGATTTTCTATAGAATTGGGTTCTTCAACAATTATTATTATTGGGAGTCGTTTAGGAATACCATTATCAACCACTCATTGTCAAGTAGGGGCAACCATAGGTGTTGCTGCCTTAGAAGATTTTAGAAAGTGTTCTGGTATCAACTGGAAAATAGCATGGAAAGTTTTCTTTGGTTGGATTATAACGCTTGTTGTGGTGGGTGGGACAACCGGTTTATTAGTTGCACAGGGTATCTATTCCCCTTCTGAATATATTAGTGAATGCAATGCATTATTAAATAATACAAACTAAATTTGATAACCAAAAAGATATCATTAAACCAGTATACTATGAAATCTATAAAAGAATTAAATAACGGAGGACGGATAAGGAATGATCAAGAATTGGATAAGTGTTGTAAAACACTATGTCTAGTTTTCGGTTGGGGTTTAGTTATATCATTAATTATATCATTAGTTATATATTACCTATATCTTTTACTATTTGGACCATTAAATAATTAATATATTATATTATTATAAATGGAATCAAGTAATCTTCAAGGACCATCTGTTTCTAAAAGAAGAGTTGCATCAAGGACTCGGAAGAATAGAAAAAGTAAGTCAGGGAGAAGCAGACAAAAAACTAGATCAAAAGCGAAAAAGAGAATCCCTAAAAAAGAAGTTGTTGAAGAAGAATCTTCGGATGGTCCTATGGATCATCAATTAATCGAAAGAATTACATTGCGGAATACTATGGGTGATGATATTGAGACTCTAAGGGGTGATTTAGAAAGGTTAAAAGAAAGAGGAACTCGCTTTGAAGGAATGAGTCCGTCAGATGAAGATAAATATGAATATGGTAGGAGATATACATTTGATAAAGATAATATATATCAACCACGGGCAAATATACCATGGCGACAAACAAAAGCATTTAAAAAAAATAAAGAAGCATTAATGGATATGCATCGTAGGGATTATGAAAGGACTAAGGAAAAACAATTAATCAAAGGGAATGAAGTAGCTCCATACCCTTCTCCTATCAATGTTGAAGACGATATACTACAAAATAGTTTTATGCCAGAGTACCTTTACATACCTGAAGAGAGACTCTTAATGAAAGATGAAGAAGATCAATTTAGAGAAGGGATGAAACTATTATATAAAGAAAGAGAAACACCTCCAGAATTATATAAATTAACTGAAGAAGAAATGGATGTTAATTCCGAAGATGCTTATTTACATGCACCCGAAGAAAGAAAAGAATTATTAGATCATTATAATAAGACACAAACATTGAGGGTTGATAAGGAAATTTTAAAAGATGAACTTAGTGATGGAGGTAATATAGAAGAATTTTATGAAAAAAAGATTAAATATTATGAAAACCCTTCAATACTTGGTTGCATGAAGTTAAAAGAAATGTTAGATAATGATCCTTCTTTATATCAGGATAAGAAATTTGCGGCAACATACATAACACCTTGTAGGGACAATAAACTTTTAACAGAAGTATTTATTAATAATTTTGAGAATGTATTACCAGATTTTATCATGCCACCCCATGTACACATAAAAGATTATTTAACTGCAGCATCGGTAAGTCTAGATAATAGAAAAAAATACCCTGATGGTCGTAAAATGTATGGGACTAAATATTTCCCACCAATTATCGTAGATTCTATGTTAGAAATACTTGAGGAAATGGGATTGTATGTTCATACTGATCCATTCTATTTTAGAGGTAGAAACCGCTTCCCAGGGGACAAGACATATCTTATAACGCCATGTAATTCATTCCATATGTTGGCATTAAATTTCAAATACATGAAAAAAGATAAAGATGTCTTTGTTAAAAGAAAAAATATCAGTATAGAACATAATAAATATGAAGCAGAAGGAGTTTATATTAAATCTCTTGGTATAGATGGTATTGATGCCCTGAAACATGTATTAGATAAATTAGAAGAAGAATATAATACTTTAATAATGAGAGGGTATATACCAGAAGATGAACAAGTAGATATAGAACAAACAAAACGTTTTTTTATCTTATTGTTGATGGGTGTTGTGCCGGCGGATAGTGAATATGATGAATACTATAGAAAGAGTATTTTCATTCTAGGAGATAGAATTGATAAAAGTGCGTCAAAAGCACTTACTAAAATAATAGGACACCGTAAAGGGGTTCCCGATAGTTCAGCATACAATCCAGTAACAAAAAGAAATGAAGGAAAACTTAAAAAAAGAGAATTAAAGGATACGGATATGGCACATTATGAAAATATTTTAGAAGTTGATAAATTTAAAAGAGAATTAATGAAAGATTTTAAGGAATTACATACTATATACCTTAACCGTAGAGATGGGAGGACTGGTGAGCGTAGTTATACCCCAGAAGTATACTTCGATTATTATTCTGAATATTATTTTTAATAAATTTGATAAGATATAAAAAAATGGAATATTAATCCAAATATTTAAAAAGAAGTAAAAAAGAGATATATAAATATATCTCAAAATAATGTCCATTTCTAAAAAATCTACCACGAGTTCTAAAGAACATATATTGGATGCGAAGGTTCTCGTGGTGGGTGGTGGTGGGAGAGAGATGGTACAAGCATGCACTATCGCTAAGTCTGATAGAGTAAAAGTAGTCTACTGCGCACCTGGGAATGCTGGCACGACGTCCTCACCGAAGTGTTCCAATATACCGATCAAAGATTCCGAGATTGAGGAACTCGTTGTTTTTGCACAAGAGAATAGTATTACTCTAGTCGTCGTGGGTCCAGAGGCACCACTGGTTGCCGGGATATCCGACGCTATGGCAGAGGTAGGGATCCCGTGCTTTGGTCCCACTAAGCTCGCAAGTAGATTAGAGGCATCTAAGACCTACAGTAAAGAGTTCTTCACGCGAAACAACTTACCAACCGCACGCTATAAGACATTCACCGATGTCGCTATCGCAAAGACCCATATAGATGAGATTAACTACCCCGTCGTTGTGAAGGCGTCGGGACTTGCTGCTGGAAAGGGTGTCCTCATCCCCACCACCAAGGAGGAGACTCTCGCCGCGATTGACACGGTCATGAGTGAAAAGGTATTCGGTAGTGCCGGTGACGAGTGTGTAATAGAGGAATGCTTGGTTGGTCCAGAGTGCTCCGTTCTAGCATTTTGCGACGGAAAAACTGCGGTCTGCATGCCTGGAGCACAGGACCACAAGAGAGCATACGAAGGAGATGAGGGACCAAATACAGGTGGTATGGGTGCTTATGCTCCGTGTCCGTGCTTGACTCCCGAACTTGTCCCGGTTGTTGAAGGCATCATACAGAATACCGTTACCGCGTTAGCGGAAGAAGGTTCCCCATATATAGGCGTGCTCTTTGCTGGATTCATTCTAACGAAAGAAGGACCCCACCTATTAGAATACAATTGCCGTATGGGAGATCCAGAGGCACAGGTAATCCTCCCACTCCTCAAATCCGACCTCTACGAAATTATGGTCGCGTGCACACAAGGGGCACTTGGTGACCAAACAGTGGAATGGTCCACTGAAAGCGCTGCGACAGTTGTTATAGCTTCCAAGGGGTATCCTGGACCCTATCCAAAAGGTCTTGTCATCTCCGGTTTGGATGCTGTCGCGGGAAAGGATGAAACTATTACGGTATTTCATGCAGGCACAAAGTTAGAGGGAGACCAGGTTGTAACTTCAGGTGGACGCGTGCTTTCGGTAACAGGTGTAGGGTCAACCTTAAAGGATGCTGTGGATAAGGCTTACTCTGGTGTAGAGGAAATACACTTTTCTGATGATGGTGGGTATTACCGGAAGGATATAGCGTATAAAGCCCTTTAATAATAAATTTGATTAAAACTTATTTTTTTAATAAACAAAATAAACGATATTTATGGAACCTTCTAAAAGTAACATCCCTCCGTTACCAAAGGATATCATGAAAATTATATTTAAAATAAATTGGGATGTATCATGGAATGAAATGATTGAAAATAAAAAAAAACATGACAAATTTATAGAGAACTTCAATATGTGTGTGAGAGGGTTAAAGTATGAGCTCCTTGCCGAACAAGGTGTATTTCAAGAATATCCAGACGATAATGTTAATGATATCATGGATGAAGGACAACATGATATCATGAATATTTGCGGTCCCGGATGTATTGCTGGAAATCTATATTACTTTGAAGATGAGTGGTGCAAATAAAGTTTCCATAAATTTGATAATAATGTTGTATTATCCTATCTATAATTTTTTACTATAAATTTTTTACCATATATTTTTATATAAAGGATTACCTTAACATAAGATAAATGAAAAGGTGTTTTTCAACATGTTTTAAACGGTGTAAGAAGAAGAAGATCCCCGAAGTATATGTATTGTTATTAGAGAATAATAAGTTTTATGTCGGGGAATCAATGAATAAAGGGAAACGCATACAATCGCATAGAAAAGGACATGGTTCTGCTTGGACAAGACAAAATAAAATAGTAAATAGTATACCACCAATTACAAATAAACAAGAATCATTCTGGGAGTTAAAAGAAACACTTGAAAGATTTAGACTCCATGGTATAGACAATGTCCGTGGGTCTATGTTTACATCAACATATCCATTGAAACAAAATGATAAAATTATGGCAGCACAATTATACTGTGAATTAAAAGGACTCTGTAGGAAATGTGGTGGCGGGGGTCATTTTATAGGAAATTGTAAAACAACAGAAATGGCAGAATGGGTTCAAAACTTTGGAGGTAAGTTAAATTTTGACCTTGATACTACAAGGAAATGTACTAAATGTTCAAAAGATATCTCAAATAATCCATCTTATTTTAAATATTGCACTGAGTGCTACCGTTCACTTCCATAAATTTGATTAAAACTTATTTTTTTTAATAAACAAAATATGAAGGTATATCCTGAAACTATTAAACGGGGAAATACTGACGATGATTTATATAATATTTGTATTGGGGAAGTCTTTGTTGTATACTTTTAATGGTATTACTAGTTATTGTAGTCAATCTAAAAATAGAAGAATTGGAAAATGATAACTCTGGTTCTTATTAAAATATATAATATATATATTAATGGAGGATAATATTCTAAGAATACAAAAGAATTATAACGATGCAATTAATATATGTTATACTAATCCAAATAGTTATATTTCTGCGACAAACCCTACAATATGTGCTGTAGAACAACTTGAGCGCTCTTCGGTTGGGGAACGTGTAAGCGCTTTACACAGTGAGCGGGCGCTTGCGGCGGGTATCCAATTATCTTCAGATGAGGATGAAATAGACCCGATGTATAAAAGAATGTGTGGATGTCGTTTAACTACTCGTATAATATTTGTAATGTTATTATTAGGTATCAATGAACCGATTGGTCCTGAATTTATGTGGATATATGGAAAGTTATTACACCATAATATTAATAATACGATAATGAGGGGTTTGAATATTGATAAACTGTCAGGTAAAATTCCTATCGTGGAAAGGGAATACTATATAAATGAATCCCTTGAAGAAATATCAGACTTATTTATTGTACAAATACTAAAACGCGTCAATCGGAGGGTAAGTATGTATGACCTTGTCCCTGTGCATAGTTTTATTGTAATAATGTATCCAGACCGTTCGTGTGGTGTCATAAGTTCTTGGTATGGTGGATTTGATGGCGGCGCAACACCACTTATTTATAATAAAATATCTTTTGAAGAACTACAAGGAGTATTAACACCAAAAGGATTAATAAATACGGAATATACAGATATACTTTTTGGAAAGGGTAATAATTTAGAAGGTGACTTAAAACTCATTTTTATATCTAAAGAAGCAATTATATATGGAATGGAATTCGCTGGAATAGAATTCGCTGGATTAGAATTAGGTGGAGGTGGAGGTAGAAGGAAAAGGACAAATAAGAAAAGAAAGACTAGAAGAAATACTAGAAGAAATACTAGAAGAAATACTAGAAGAAAGACTAGAAGAAAGACTAGAAGGAAGACTAGAAGAAATACTAGAAGAAAGACTAGAAGAAAGACTAGAAGGAAGACTAGAAGGAAGACTAGAAGGAAGACTAGAAGGAAGACTAGAAGAAAAAGTTAATTACTTTCATTTAAATAAAATATATCTTACTTATAACTAAATCATATATGATATATAGGATGAATGATTCCATCAATATAATATTAATACTTGGTGAATTACTCAATGGAAATCGTGATTTATCAAATTATATATTATGTTTAAAAGAAAAAAAAGAAAAAGAAGATAAATTTTTAGAATCACGGGATTTCTGGATTGAGAATAATTTTTATAATTGGTTAAATCATGATATTGTATTACGGAGATCATTAAAATTACACGAAAATATAGATATATCCTATGGGAGTTTCTATAATTATTATAATAGGAATAAAGGGATTTTAGGTTTAGAAAAACTCCGGAGAACAAGGGGATTAAGTAAATGTTTTAACAGTCCATGGTGGAAAACTACTGAAAAATCTACACTAATATGGAATGATATCCATATTCTAATTAATAGTAAAACAAGGGTATTTGATATCCTTCAAGGATATAATTACGAAGATGAAATGTATACACAGTATTATTTTGATAATAATCTACTCATTGAGAAAACGGGATTAGAAAAAATGAATTATATTAACAAGGTTTATAACAATCTTCTTATTAATGGTGGTTTCTTACTCCAGGATATATCACATATATTTATTCAGGGGGGTATTATACAATTTTTTGAATGATTAGTCTTGTTCTAATACATATTCGTATGCATTCATTTTAACAAATGGGGGGGGGTCAATTCTCCTGTTAACATGGGGTATGTTGTATGTTTGTTGAAGTGTTGGCCACTCAACTTCATTATCTGGTAAGGGGTGGTCTTGCAGAAACATACCTCGCGTACCAGGGATTTCTAGAGTATGTTTTCTTAAATATTTTAATCGTGCTGTCCCCGATAGTAGAATTTCATGTTCCCCCCCTACCAATGTTAACCATTCCAATGGTAAAATACGTTTACCAGCAGGTATATGAATTATAAGAAAACAACATAATCCAGCACCTTTTACCCACTTTCTATTATCATCGTGTCCACCAGTCTTTAAAAATCTTTCTCCAACATTACGAAGGATACTTGTAGACATATATGCCCCGCTATTATCGTAATATCCTTCTTCTCTATTCTTTTTTTCTAACATTTCCCTTTGAGCAGCATTAAGACTTACACCTCTAAAAACTATAAAATTAGTTTCTATTGGTCTTACCGCTTTAAAGGCGTTATCAATATTATTCTTTACAATATTGAGGGAAATTCTATTCCCCATCCCACCCCAATTTACGGGGGGTAGTCCGCGCATATAAGCATTTAAATCAGAATATAAAATACCTGTATACCTCTGTAGTGCGTTTATCTCTTGTCTTGTTAGTTTCCTGTGAGGATATACAGTATTACCATGGATATCTACCATATTTTCTTCACCAACCTGATCTCTCATCCAATCCGGTTCTATCATCATTTCTTCACCTTCACCTTCATGGAGGACATAACGCCTTCTTACTGGAATATGGTCGGGGTTTAAATCATTTGATATCCCTTGTATAAAATAATCTACCAGTTCATCATATAATTCTTTATCCTCTAGATTATTCCCTTGAAATAAATTCAAACTATCAAATGCTATATTATATAAGAAAGGAATCTCATCTCCTATAGCTATATCCTCTATATTAACCATTTCCCATTCTGGAACATCTTCCTGGGCAACCGCTTGAACATTACCTTCCCCCCAAACATCTACTGGAGCCTGTTCCAAGACAACATCACCTTGATCTAAAACTTCATCAGTAGGAATATCATTCCCCCAAAGACCACCTATCCCTAATGAATCTTCTCCCCAAACATCTACTGGAGCCTGTTCCAAGACAACATCATCTTGAACAATATCTTGATCTAAAACTTCATCAGTAGGGATATCACCTTCATCCCAAAGACCACCTATCCCTAATGAACCTTCACCACCAACCATAGATCTATTTTGTCTTCTATTTTGTTTTCTTGTTTGTCTTCTATTTTGTTTTCTTGTTTGTCTTCTAGTTTGTTTTCTTGTTTGTCTTCTAGTTTGTTTTCTAGTTTGTCTTCTTGTTTGTCTTCTAGTTTGTCTTCTTGTTTGTCTTCTTGTTTGTCTTCTAGTTTGTTTTCTAGTTTGTCTTCTTACCCCCCTAATAGACCTACGTCGTGTTCTAACTTTACCCATAGTTCTATATATATATATATATATATATAATAGAAATAATTGTTCTAAAGGTAAAATAAAAATATAATAGTAATCAAAAATGAGTGATGAATTATATGACGGAATGTTTGATGGAATTATGAAATCTTTTCTTGCACAACTAAACTCCTCCCTACAAATTTCTAAAATATTATCTGAACATTGTGGAGAAGATGAATTATCTGAAGATTCAATTATAAGTGGATTAGTATATCGTTTAATGACACCAATGGGAGAAGGAGATATTAAGGAATCTATGGAAATTGCCGATGAGATATATAATAAAATATTTTATAGTGAAAGTGAAAGTGATAGTGATAGCGAAAGTTATGATGAGGAAGAGGATACAATTCCTAAAGAATTAACACTAAGGAAAGTAAAGACAAATAATTGCAATTGTGAAATATGTATCCAAACCAGGGTTTGCTTAATAAATTATAAAAATCATGAACCCAAAGATGAATTACAAATGATATATAAAAATGCAATTGAAAGCGCTTGTAGTAAAGGTAAATTATATATTTAAATTTGATTTAAAAGTAAATAAAAAATTAATAAAAAAAATTAATTACAAATGATGAAAGGAATGAAACGAATAACTGTAAATTGGCACTTAGAAAAAGATTGTAATTATAAATGTAAGTTTTGTTATGCACATTTCTCCCATATTAATACCAATTTAAATATTGATCAGGGATTCTCATTGATAGATGAAATTAAAAAGAATGATATTTATAAGATTAATTTTGCTGGAGGGGAACCTCTTCTAAATAAGAATGTCGGTGAATTTATTAAATATTCAAAACAACAGGGTCTAAAAACATCTATTATAACAAATGGATCAAGGATGACAAAAAAGTGGTTAACCAAATATGGAAGAAATTTAGATCAGATTGGTATTAGTTGTGATAGTCTAGACAATATTACTAATACAAAAATAGGAAGGGGATTTGGTAACCATGTAGAGATCACTGAAAGATTACTTTCTAGAATTAATCTAATGAATGAAAATGATGGTCTAAATATTCAAACAAAACTAAATACAGTTGTTCTAAGGAATAATCATATGGAGGATTGGAATGATTTTATCATTCGTAATAATGTAAGACGGTGGAAGGTATTTAAGATACTTAAAATTGTAGGTGAAAATGACCATGTATATGATGGACTATCTATTAATGATAAACAATTTTACAATTTCATTGATCGTCATAGATTGCTAAATGATAAAGGCATCCTTGTTAAGGAAGATAATGAAGATATGAGTAATAGTTATATAATGATAACACCCGATGGTAAGTTTTATCAAAATAGTAATAATCAATATATTTATTCAGAATCAATTTTAGATGTCGGATTCAAAAACGCTATAAAACAGACTGGATTTGATTATGAGACATACGAAAAAAGAGGCGGTGATTACAGTTTATAATTTAAAAACCTGCATTAACTAATTCATATGCTTTCTTGACAAAATTATCTGCCATAACTTGAACATATGGATATTTAACTGCTTCAAAATTTACATAAGATCCAGCATCTTGATGTTCTACTTCATTTAAAAAGTAGTTTGAAGGACTGTGTTCTTTATTTTCTTTACAACATGTAAAATCTGTTCTAACCATAACGGGTTTAATAACTTTCGTCCCTACTTTTATTTTTGGGAGTGCATTCAATGTTTTTTCACCAATTGATTTACATGCATCAAGGACTTTCTGATCTTTAACAAGTTTTACATTATAATCTTCTCCTGGTTTAGAAGCGCCAGGTGTATTTACACAGTAAGAGTATTCTCCATTAATCCAATACATTTTTATTTCCCCATGTTTTTTGAAACCTTTAATTAATTCCTGAACTAAGAATGTGTCATATGAATCTTTATTTTCTGAGAAATATTCTTTTAATATTAATGGATCCTTTAGACAATCATTTAATTTAAATCTCCCTACTCCGACAGCAATAGTTCCTCCGACAGGTTTTATGATAAATTCTTTCCACCCTTTCTTTTGTATTGGACCCAATACATTTTTTGTTGAATGTTTAACAGTTATAGTTGGTGTAATTGGTATTTTTTTACGGGATAAGACATTATGGTATACATCTTTACTCCATATAAATTGGAGGAAATCAATAGGAGGGAATACTTTAGCAGATTTATTTGCATAAATAGAATGGAGTTTTTTGTAACCTGCTTTACCAGCAAACTTTCTAACATAAGGTTCTCCTAGAATCTGATTAATACAATCGTAACCTAATAAAAAATTAACTTTATTTTTCTTTAACCTTTGGACTGAAATATCTTTTGGTAAGATAATATCTACATTAACATCAGGATAAGATTCTTTAATGACCATACATACCGCTACATCTGTATGTAAGTTCTCATACTGAAGGTATTTTTTAGGGGTTATACTGTATAAATAATCATCATCATACATTTCGTCATCTTTTCCAACTATAAAACCAATATTCATATATATAATATTAATATATTCTTTTTATAATTTTTAAAAAGATAGAATAAAAAAAGGTGTAGTCCTTCACAAACGCCTGCTATTCAGTTCGCCGAGAACCTTAGCCCCCGAGTTCATTCCCAGGTTTAATGTGAAGGTGTGAGCATGTGCAAGGACCCCTCGCTCTGCCAGGGCACATATGCGAGCACAACTTTCTGGAACGCTTCCACCGCTTCATTGCCGTTTCTTCTCACTCAGGACTAAGCTAACTGCCCCACACCAGGCAACTTATCTTCCAACAGATCTTAAACCTGCGGAGATATGTTACCCATTACTTTATACAATATAAGTTTCAAATTTTATTTAACAGAATGCTTCAATAAGATAAGATAGATTTAAGAGGGCATAAAACATACTATTTTCTCCATGTCCATCGTATAAGTAGAGGACAAAGAGAAAGATATAGAAGAAGCAGAGGAAAAGGTGGGTATATAGTCCCATATTGTTTTTAATAAAATAATGTAACAGGTATATGTCAAATTTAATTTGAATAAGCGACACCCCCCATACCGGACATTATCCTTAGGATATTATAATTTACAGCATAAATATGGTCACCAGATGATAAATTGGCACCTGTTATTAATCTCGCCGTGTCTATTCTTGAAAAATTGCACGTCCCACTTGGTTGATGGTCTTCTGGTCTTAATGAAAAAGAATATACATTAATATTTTTTTCTAATTTTGAACAACGTGCCTCTTTCTGCTGCATTCTACCTAGAATGTATACATAAAGGTGATCACCGAAATCATCTCCTATGTTTAGGTTATTAATGAGGTTGTTTAGCCCTCCTCCAGTGCCTGTTCCAACACCAGGAGAAAAAGATACTGTTTTATTTGTAGTATCAATACTGGTTACTCTATGGAAAGATGATTTTGATGAAGTTATATCTGTTTCTGTAGACCCGGGAAGATTGCTTTTTGCAGGATGATTCGTGGACTGCAGCTGCGTCGCCAGATCCTCCGTCCCCGCATCCCCAGGATGAAGACCATCACCTACGGAAGTTGAATATGTATATGGATGATTACCACCAGAAGGACCACCACCTTCGTCCCTTTCACCCGAAGGATAAGCAGCTATAACTATAGATATCATATCTCCAATTTTAAACTTTTCAAATACTGATGTATTTGCTGTTCCAAATTCAATTTGTGAAACAGATAGTTTTACTATTTCCCCATCTGCGTTCCCCACATCATTAAGAACCGTTGGTTCAACATTATGTCTGGTTATACCAGTATCAATTGGTGTTGTTAATAATTCTGTTTTTTCAGTAATAGGTATATTATAACCAGGTATTGCTGAATGATAATCATATGGTTGTCTTAATTGAAAATATTCTTTCTTTTGTTTCTCAAATCTTTCATGACCATTTAAACTTAAAGAAGCATCAACATAGTCTGTTGATGATGTCCATATTAACTCTTTCACAGGATGATTAAAACTAATTTTATGATCATTTACATTATTTAACTTTTGTATTTGAACTTGTTCTATTAAATATTCGTGAGAAACTTGAGCAAATCTTCTTCTTTCATCTGTATCTAAATAAAAATAATCACATTCAACACTTACTTGTGCATTTACACCAACCGATTGTCCAAATACAAAATTTAATTGAACTTCATGGTATTGTAAGGCTATTAGTGGGAGTGCTAAACCAGGGTTACGGCAAAACCAAAATTGTAAAGGTATTTGGATATGGTTTACACCAATAGAACCAGTTAAATTCATATTATTATTTAGACATCCTATCATATTTTTATAACCCAACCTTTTGTCTTCTTTAATAGTTAATTCATTCCATATTTGAAACCATTCCTTAGTTTGTTTATCAATTTCTTGTCCCCCTATATCAATTGAAACCTCTTTTACTATTTCAGAACCATCGCTAATACCTACCGTGCTTGATGTTACATATATCTTACTCAATAAATCACCATTTCGTGATATAATAACACTACCTTTATTTTCCTTCGTAGTGTCTGTTGATGTATCTCCATTTATAGTTTGTCTAATTGTTTCCATAGAAAAATTGGTATGTCTTCTATAGACAATTTTAAAAAAGGTGATCTGTGGATTTCCTGTTAAATATGTATCTTGTGCTCCATATGCTACCAGTTGCATTAAACCACCAGTCATTATATTATAATTATATTATATAAATATATTTTAATTTATATACGAACATTAACTTAAATAAGGTAGAAAGCCACAACAGCAAATAGTATGATCACCATTAAAAATATAAAAACAGATACTGATACTAGAGTCGTATTATCTTCATCTTTACTTTCACCACCTTCACTTCCACCTTCACTTCCACCTTCACCTCCATCATCTACATCGTTATTTCCTGCCCCTGAATCTGCAAAAGAACCACATTCCTGACTGGATGTTGCATCTATAACTACATTACCACCCATTGAAGCACCTGTAAAATCAAAATCTAGTTCTTGAGTACATGAAACAAATGTTGGATTGGCACAATCATTTCCTGAATCATCCGGATCTTCAATTTTTGTCAAGTTTTCACAATTACCATATAAACATTTTCTATCACCACTCAAGTGATGATCTTCTACTTTTTCATATGTTTCTTTGTAAAAATCCCTGATGGAATCATAAAACTCTTCAGGCCAATTACAAGCACAAATATCATCATAATCATCTATATTATCTGAATATAAATCTGGTATATTTTTATACTGTTCAAATATTCTTGCACATACACTTCTTATTGTATTTCTACATTCGCCTGGTTCATTTTTACACCAATTTATGCATTTTTCCCTTTTCTGCCGGGCATTACCAGTGTTTGAAGTATCAGTAAAAACACTCTCGGTGCACAAAGTTTTCCCTATATTTTTATAATCAATTTCATTAATTGAACCCGATATTGCATTCGCTTGGTTTACCATAGTATTTGTTAATTCACTAACTTTTCTGTTTAAACTGTCTGCTTTTTGTCCAGTCGGAGTATTACACATATCATGTTCAAAACCTATTTCATTAGCAGCAAAACTCCATTCCCCACATTTATCTATTAAACGGGAACGACATTCACGACTTAATTTCATTCCCGAACTTCCATCCGTAAAACAATATCTTGGATCACAATAAAGGTTGTTGTTCGCAGCTATTTCTGATTTATTGGTGTCGTCTGCGCAGCTCGCTTCTGAGCAGTTGGACCCATCTTTAAAACCACAGCAAGAATCTGCATGCCACTCCACGAGACTGTTGTAATTCCCCATGTTCGGTGTCCCGTCATCTGGATTTGTTCTAACCCACCCGTTCGCGTCCTTAAAACATGGTTTTCCATAATTATCGGTCCCCATACCGTCAAACGAACTACGGTATCCGCGACCTGTCACCGTTGCCCCTGACTCGCCCCAAGGTGCGTTCTCCATATGCTCTTCATCGTCCCTCGCGACGCCGTTCCCACGGATAAATCCACTATGCCAACACAAGTTATCCCTCATCTCACTCCCCTGGAGCTCATCAGTATCGTTACCACCATCAAAATATCTGTCTGATTGCCCTGGTCTGAGAATATGTTTATAACCTGTTGGGCAATCACCTACATCAACATCTGCACAACTATCATTTGCGTGACCGCCATCGCCACCGTAACTAGACGGGACAAAAATCTTACCAGAACCATTTCCACTTGATTTCCTTGCAGAGGCTGTACGACATGTAGAATATTCAAGTGCCATAGTATATTATATATTAATATATAATATATTTATTTAATAAGGGTGATAATATATAATATTTATTTAATAAGGGTGATAATAATATTTATTTAATAAGGGTGATAATAATATTTATTTAATAAGGGTGATAATTTCCAAAACCTTCTAGGTCGTCCTCTTCCATTTCCTCTTCAGGATTACTATTTGTAAATTCTTCAGCATCCTCATTCGGGTCAACACCAGCATCTGCCCCCGCACAAAATAACGATTCAAGGGGATTATCGGGGTATTGTGGGTTTTCGGATTCCCGTTCAACATATGCACAGTAGGTTTCGCACCTTGGTCTAAATAATTCTGGTTTTTCTAGATTTACCCTGTGACCTATACGGCAATTATGGTATTTTCTTAATAAATCACCTGGGGGATACATTCCAGCAGCTTTAATTTCGTCCCAAGCTTTACCACATTCTTTTTCAGTTGGACATGGATATTGTGGTGTATTAGTAAATACAAAATACGATAGTCCTACTAGCAAAGCAAACCCTATTACTAGAATACCAATAAGGGCACCCATATTCATCCCACCACCCTTTAATTTTCCAGGTAATGGCATTGAGGGTTTTCCTGGTCCAGAACTCCCTACAGCAGAAGCGGCGACTCCAGTTGCCAGGAGTGCAGCACAAGCTACTGCCGATATTATAATAGAAGAAGATGAACTACCACTACTCCCAGATGCTGAAATACCTATCCCTTTATTTGTCTGTTTTACACTTTGAGATTGTTCATTTGTTACTTCTGTTACTGCTTCTCCACTCTGAACTACATCGGTAATTGTTTCTGCTAAATTTTCTGAGATAATACTCAGCACTTGTTCCTGGTTAATTGAAACACTCGCATCCCCCGAACACATCAATCCAGGCATTTCTATCCTTGCTTTTTGTGTAGCGTCTCCAGAAGCAAAATTTAGATTTGCGAATGTTTTATCTATTGAGGTTTCTAGAGAATTGGTTACATTTGTCGTTATCTCATTTTCTATATCGGATTCATTTGATTGGGGAAGGACCGCCAAATCTTCATTCGCTTGTTCCAACGCCTGTGATTGTGCATTTGAAATATCTGCAGAAAGTTCTGCCTTTTGTTCGGTTGTAAGGTCTGACATAGCATCCAGACTTGATGTTAATGTTCCCACCTGAGCTTGATTTATATTAACAGCACAATTGTCTGACAGAACCATACCTGGTGCTATAACCTCCAACTCTTGAGTCATAGATAATTCCGCCTCATTTCTATTTTCTATATCCATAGATACAGATTGCATAAAATCATTTGTTATATTTGTTGTTGATGTATTTTTCATTGTTGATGAATTTGAAGCACCCATTATATAAATTTGATATATTTTTATTTTAGATTTAATGATAAAAAACCATTTTTAATTATGGACGATATAGAAAATATTATTAAGGATGAAAATCTTAAAAAATTTGCGAAAGATCTTTTTAAATATGAATTTAACTCAAATACAGACTACATTAAAAACTACGATACTTTAAAAAAAAAGTATAAACTATGTCCGAATAAACCAACTCTAAATAAATTGTATTTTAAACTTTTAAAAAATGGGGAAATAAAAGAAAACAATAGTTTCCTCCAATATTCCTTAAAGAAAAAGGTTAGATCTTCTTCGGGTGTAAGTGTAATTACTATTCTAACTTCTCCAAACCCTAGTTTTATAGATGAAAAGGGGGGAATGGTGGTTCAAGAATTTAGTTGTCGTCATGATTGTGCATATTGTCCGAATGAACCAGTTATTAAATTGTCATTAAAAATAGAAAGAATTGATGAAAATTGTAAATTTATCGTATCTACAAATGATGATATAAAAGTTATCAGACTCCTTACATATATAATCTATAATGATAATCAATATAAAGTAAATCACTGCGACCTTTTCTCAGAAAATTCTTTTAGAATAGAATTAAAAGGCGCTCTTCCAGGATTTTCAGTGGGGGATAGTATAATAGGTGTTAAAGGGGAACAACCGAGGAGTTATATTTCAACTGAACCAGCAGTGCTTAGAGCAAACCGCAATGGATTTGACCCTGTTCTACAAATTTATGATAGATCAAATGCACTAATGAATTGTGGTCATATCGTTGATAAAATTGAGATTTTAGTGTTAGGTGGGACATGGGATAATTATCCACAATTATATCAAGAGTCATTCATAAGGGATATATATTATGCAGGAAATACAGTAGATAGCTGTTTCCGAGATAAACTTACATTGGAAGAAGAAATAAAAATAGCAGAAACATCCAAAAAAAGAATTATTGGTCTTACACTTGAAACAAGACCGGAATATCTAAACCCTCGGCAAATAAGGAGAATGCGTAGATTTAATGTAACAAGGGTTCAGATCGGTGTTCAACATATAGATGATGATGTACTAGATTATATTGACCGTGGTTGTAACCTCTCACAAATTATTAGAGGAAATGATGTTTGGAAGAAAAACGGTGGTAAAGTAGACTGGCATCTTATGCCGGATCTTCCAGGTAGTTCAAAAGAAAGGGATTTAGAAATGTTTGAAAAGATATTTGGCATCCATAGTATTACAGAAGTTGATAATAATTACTTTAAATATGATCTAAAATACCCTGAACTACAGGCAGATCAATTGAAGATATATCCATGTTCTGTAGTGGATTGGACAAAAATAAAAGAATGGTATGAAAATGGAACATATAAACCATATTCCGAGAATAAGGAAGACCTTATTGAAGTATTGGCATTCATTAAAAGGAATGTATTCCCTTGGATAAGGATAAATAGAATCATTAGAGATATCCCAAATATCAATATTATCGGTGGAAATAAGGATGTCAACTTACATCAAAAACTAATAGACCGTGAAGATATAGTTTCCGATGATATAAGGTGTAGAGAGGTTGGGAGAAATCCAGGTAATATTGAAAAAGCAGAATTAGTTATCCGAGAATATAATGGAGTTGGATCTACAGAATATTTCATAAGTTACGAAAGTCCCGATAAAAGGATACTATATGGGTTCTTACGGTTAAGGGTTAACGATAATAATAATGACATTATATATAAGGAACTTGAAGATTGTTCATTTATAAGGGAACTCCATGTATATGGTAGTATTGTAGGTCATTCATCTAAAAAGGGTAGTGTCCAACATATGGGTTTTGGAAAAAAAATGATGAAAGTTGCAGAAGATATATCTCTGTCGCGTGGATTTAATAAAATTGCAGTTATTTCAGGTGTTGGTGTTAGAGGGTATTATGCTTCTCAAGACTATAAACTTGTGAAGGATTACATGGTAAAAGAATTAAAAGAAGATGATACCATTTATACTAGTGAATTTGATTACGATAGTCTATTTCTAATTGTTATCTTTATCATATTAATATCTATGTTAATTTTCCTTTAATTAGATCGTAAAATACGGATATAAAATATATTTATAATAATTATAATTATGAAATTAAATATAGGAACAGATTGCAGTGGTATAGAGGCACCCATTGAAGCCCTTAAAAAAATTAAGAATAAATACGATATAGATTATGATCATATTTTTTCTTCAGAAACAAATAAATATGCCATTGATTGTATAAAAGAAAATAATAATCCAAAAATAATATTTGGAGATATTCAAAAAAGAAAAATAGTTGATGTTCCAGATATAGATGTTTATGTATCCGGATTTCCATGTCAACCATATAGTCGTGCTAATAAATTTAAAAGTGAAGTTGATCCACGACTTAATCTATTTGAAGATTGTTTAAAAGTTATCTTAGAAAAGAAGCCTAAATGTTTCATATTAGAAAATGTTAAAACACTGAAAACTTTAAATAACGGATATTATTTTAATCAAATAATTAATCGGTTAGAAAACAATGGTTCTTATAATGTATACAATAAGGTTATAAATAGTAAGGATCAGGGTATTCCACAATGCAGGGAAAGGTTGTATATAATAGGTATCTTAAAATCAGATATAAAAAAAGAGTTTGTTTTCCCCCAAGATGTAAAAATGAAACCATTAGAAAAGTTTATAGATAATACATGCAATACGAAGATTGATATTAAACCTTCTAATTATAATTTATTTAAAAAAATCCCCGAAGATTCAATATTTATAGATATTGGATTTAGAGAAGCAAAATTCCCTAATTCTAATAAATGGGCACCTTGTATTACAGCACAACCAAATATGTGGTGTGTTCCAAAACAAAGGAAAGCAACGATTAAGGAATACTTAATGTTGCAGGGGTTTCCAAAATCATATAAAAAACCAGAGAATGTTTCTGAACATCAATTAAAAATAAGAGTTGGTAATTCTATGACAGTTAATGTTATAGAAAGATTATTAATTAATATGTTTAAGAGTTTAGACATTATCAAAAAAAAATGATTTTGATAAGACTGTATCTAAAGTCTTTTATTTCTGGCGCTTTGCCATTGCATCGTAGATTTGTTTCACAAAGTGGAGTGATTCACAGTGGTATTCTTTTTTTTCGTTTTTCCAATTTTTCCAACCATTCCCGGCACCAATCACGTAGGTCCCCGTGGTGTAATTTTTCCGGAACTTCACTCCGTTGTCTTTCAGGAGGTCTGACCAGGAGACGTAGTTTTTGTCTGTGTAGAGGAGCTTGAGGAAGACTTTGCGATCCCATCCCGAACCTTCAATGGATTCCCCAAGGTATTCAAGGATGACTTTCTTCTTGATCATCCAGGAGGTGTCGTCATTGTTGAACAAGGAACGCTTGTTCATCTGGAACTTGGCGCCGAGGGTGGATGATGCGATCTCCTGCGTCTTGGATTCTTCATCGGTTGGTTCTTCAGATTTCGTGCTGCGCTGAATACGGGGAGGATCTTCTGGTTCGCAAATGAGACTCATGTTGTCGCTGTTGTCGGATTCGTAGCCGGATTCGTAGGTGAACTCTTCGGAGTCGGAGTCGGAGTCGGAGTCAGCGAGGCGGGCGAGGCGGGCGAGTGCTTCATCAACGAGGCGAGCGTGGTTGAGTCGCGAGATATTCTCTTCTTGGATCCTTCGGTTCTCTTCTTCTTCCTTGTTCTTCTTGTCCAGGTCTTCGTCTAGCCACATGAGGTTGTCCAGGTAGTTTTGTTCCCTCTCATGAAGGAACACCCTGACCTGAGGATGGTTCATGAGGTCTTTGATGGAGAAGGTCATCGGGAGGCAGATGGTCTGCATCGTCGTGGGTTTGGACGGTTGTCGGTTGTGACTGGTCCGGTTTGTGAGCGGTTTGTGAGCGGTTTGTGAGCGGTTTGTGAGCGGTTTGTGTTGTTTGTTTGTTGTGCCATCCTCCTCCTACAGAGTTTCAAATTTTCTCCAGAACCCCCCGGACCGGCGGAAATTTTCTGAAATTTTGCAAATTTGAAAGTTGCCCTTTGGAAGACAGCAAAACAAACTGATTGAAACGAACGCGACTCACCGCAAACGAACGCGTCCACTCAAGCTAATCCACGACCAACGGACATAACCGACATGTCCTTGACTCCATCATCCGACAACCCCGACATCACCGAAGTGATATCCCACACACCCTTTCAGGGGACCTGTGCGGGAGACACAACCATGAAGCACCTCTGTGCTATCATCCGGAAACCGCAGGAGGGGAAAACTTTCATCTGTCTTGAAAACATCGTATCCAGACCCGATTGCTATCACCTCATCATCACCATGAACACTATCAAGTCCAACCTACAGTTCTTTCAGCGTGCCAAGGCGCGCTTCGGGGACAAAATCTGTGTTTTCAACTCTCGGGAAAAGAAGAAGGACCAAAACCCAAACTTCCTTCACGCGAAAGATGTCACAGGTGTAAAGAAGCACCTCGCAGGAGGTGTCAATGTGGTCATCATGTGTGCCCACCACAAGAGATTTGACGAGAGCATCCTGGACCTTCTTATGGAGATTCAAGACTCTCGGAGGATCCAAAAACCAACAGTCATTCACATTGATGAAGCACACGCCTACGTTCCTGCCTACAGGGACCAGGTAATTGAGATGAATGAATCAGATGTCACCGAACGCATCTACATGTACAGTGCTACTCCATTTGCGTTGTGGGCGGACGAGGGTTCAACATCCCGGACAGAGCAACTCTTCAAGAACATCTTCGTAGTTGATTGCGAAAAGGACTTCAGCGTGAAGGCCACCGACAAATATTTCGGTGTCAAGGACTGTAAGGTGGTTACAGTTCCACAGGGGCACTACAAGATGGTTACACCCTATATTCCAGATGATTTCATCCTTCGTTATGGAGACGACAGACAGAAGGATGGAGTCCGGAAGGGGGTCCGCGAGGTGTGGTATGGGACAAATTCCAAGGGTGCGCCATTCAATCTCGGCGATGAGGTTGGACTCCTTTCCCACACAGGTTACACCCTCCGTCACCTGAAGAAGTGTGGAAAGGTCAGAGACGATGCCTTTTCGTATAACTTCGTCCCAGGGTTTGTCAGGAAGTTGACGCACTACTCTCTCATGGAGAATATCCTTGAGACCTTCCCTCGGGCATTGGTAATCGTGATCAATGGCAATGGGTCACAACTCTACCGGTTAGATGGAGATACCGATGGAGCCCTCCCAATGTGGGAGGAACTCGCGCCTAAGAACGAACCATCCGAACAAATTGAAGATGCTATCAAACGGTATCCTGGGAGACCCACATTCATCACTGGGTTTCACTGTGTTGGGATGAGCGTTACTTTCATCAATCCGAGGATCGGGAATTTTGACCATGTCATCTACTCACACGGACACTACAACAGTAGTCCCGACATCCTCTATCAATTGTGTCGGTTTCTATTCAACTACACCGACAGCAAGACTTGGAATGCCGATGCTGTCGCAAAAATCAAGAAGACACGGATCTATGTCACAAGCATGAGCATTATTCAGCACTGTTTGGACTACGAGAAACAGATTGACAAAATCTCAAAGGAGATGACTGGTTCAATGAGGACCAAGGGTGAGGTGGTCGGTTCTGTTAAGATCAAGAAAAAGAAACTCCCGAAGGAGAAGGAATTTGACGCACTTCTTCCATTCGCGAAATGCGAAGTACAGAAGATCACGGTTGACGAAGGTGATTGTGAAGAAGAAGAGTTCAACAAGATGAAGAAGGTATACGAAGCATGGACAGGGAAGGAATTGAAAGGGAAAGCTCTTCCCGAGAAAAATGAAAACGGATTTTACGAGTGTTCTACGACAAAGAAAAAGCAGGTATTCACTGACCCAAAAGAACTGAGGAAAGAGATCCTTGGTTGGAAAGCCACATCCAATTTTGCACTCGTAGCAAATAACTACCGTTATTCACGTATCTACGTGGCTTACGACGACGACGAGAATTCAAAAGAATATGTATGGTTCATCAGGAAGATGGAAATCACACGGTGTGAAGAAGTTGATTCCTTCTGGGCAACCAAACTTCAGTAGAAAGACAAAAAACAAGAAAACAAAACACAAAAACATAAACTTTTTTTTAAGGGAATTTAACTTTATATTTCTCAGTAATATGATTATCAACCTTTCTGGTAGGTCCACCCATAATGTAGGAATACATTCTTGCTTTCCCCCATGATTCCGCAGTTTGATTGGGTCTTGATCCAGAACTATAGTAGGCGCCCATACCCTTTTTAACAACTTCCTTTAATGCAGACATGGGGATACCTGTTACTTTTGAGATATCTTTATATTTTTTAATTCCCTTACCATATTTTTTCTCAAACCTAGATGTCCAGTTACTCTTTTTAGATTTAAAACTATCTAATTTAGGTCTCGCCGTATATTTACCTTTAGTATAATCCCTAGAAGATTTTTTAAGATTTTTTTCTTGTTTTTTCTTATCTTTTCTAGATAATCCTGATGTGTAATGATTGGGAACCTTACCTCCACCAGTCCTTATTTCCATATCCTCTTCCGCCGCTTTAACCCAATCTCTACCTGCATCTGTTAAAACACTTCTACTATTAACATTATTAGAGTGCCATTTTTTTAATCTTCTGGTAGTGGTTCCATTTGTTGTGAAGTTTTCACTTGTTAAATCTTGATGTGGATCTGGTTTAAGGTATATATAATGGTCTGTATCATCTAATAATTTAGAAAGAGTTGTTAATTCATTCTGCCTCACAGTAAATGGTAAGATGTATAAATAAATATATAATTCTTTTTCTACATAATTCTCAATATTTTTAAGGTTTATTTCTTTGAAAACACTATACGTTTCTTCTATATAAAATCCCATTTTATCATCAATTTCATCAGAACTTTCCTCAGAATAAACCATACTATCATTACCTTCAATGGAATCAAAAATATTCCTTACATCATTTTTACTATTATTTCTAATATTGAAACCAGGATCTACTAAAAATATATGGACATTTTTATCATTATTATAGGCGTCTTCTAATATGGGTAAGGGAAGTTGTTGTTTGAATATATCGTGTTTATTATAATATTTGGAACCGGGAGTAACCATTGGTTCTATTAATGATCTATCAGAACCAATTACACTACCAGGTATTACTATAACTGATCTAGGGTCATCATCTGTATTAATAACCCTCATAATTAAATCATTTACTGTATCATTAGAAAGATTACCTGTTAATCCTTTTTCAGGGAATTTTTTTTCTTTTGGTGGTCCCAATTTATAGACAACATACAGAGTTGATTCTTTTTTAACACCTATTTCATCCATTTTTTTATCATCGGTCCTTACTACTCCTGCAGGGAACATAAATATAAAATTACCAGAATCATCATTAATTTTTTCTTTATTTAAAAATTTTTTCTTTATATCTAAAATTGTATCAGTTGATTCCACATCATTTAATGTTATAGTTTTACCATTCATGGTCTTTACAAAAATTTGCCCAGGTAATTCCATTATAATATATAAAATTATTTTTTTATGTTTAATATTTAAAAATTTATTCTATAGTAAGATATAAAATGGCAGAAGAAAAACAAGATTTCCTTGAAGTTGATAACCCTATTCCAGGGCAGAACTTTGTATGTTTGTCTTTTATTTCCCCCGAATCAATTATAGAATCAAAAGATGCTTTTAAAGTATCTAAATTTCTGCAATCATATTGTAAGGAGGAGAAATTAGATATAGATGATGTAATGAAAAAGTATACAGACTATACTTATAAATTCCAGGATGAACTACAAAAAGATTTTGATGAAAGAAATAAGTTCCAGACAAATATCAGAGGATTAAAGGTGCGTGGAACATACAGCACTCGTGACGAAGCAGAAAAACGCGCAAAATCCCTTCAATCAATTGATTCAGAATTTCACGTATTTGTTGGTCAAGTTGGTTATTGGCTTCCATGGGACCCATGTGCTGATAAAGTAGAGGATGAGCATTATATCAATGATCAGTTAAATGAAATGATGGAGAAGTATAAGGATAATAACATTAATCGTGATATTTTCTATGAAGAAGAAAAGAGAGAAAAGGTAAAGGCTGCAAAAGAAGAAGTCATTAGAAAAAAGAAAGAAAAGTTAGAGCAGGAAAAAGAGAAGGCACTAGAAGATCCTGAACTAGAAGATCCCGAAGAAGAAGGTACGTCATCAAAAGTTGAGGAAATACTCAATGATGGAGAAAAGGTCGTTGAAGATGTTGAACCGGTAGTTGAAGATACTGAAAAGGTAGTTGAGGATGTTGAACAGGTAGTTGAGAATGCTGAAAAGGTAGTTGAGAGTGCAGAACAGGTTGTTGAAGATGTTAAACAAGTAGTTGAGGATGTTAAACAAGTAGTTGAAGAGGCGGGGAAAGTTGTTGAAAAAGAAGTAGAAGAGGTTATTGATAATATCTTAAATGAAGGTAATATTAGCGAAGATATGAAAGATTCCCTTAATGGTGTTGATCCATGGATGGCGAATAAGATGAAACAATAATATAATATATATATATGGAAGAACTATTAACATCATTATTATTAATCTTCGTAATCTACATATTTTATAAATATGGGGAATATAAAAAAATAAAAGAGGCACACCCTTGTAAGATTATTTATAAAATAAAAGAAGAAAAAAATGTATTATAAAATATATATATAATGAGGTATGATTTTTTACTTATGATAATAAGTATACTATTTATAGTAATGGGTTATGCAAAAAGTATGAGTGAAGGTTGTAATGGGGAGGTTATTAAGTATGTCCCCTATGGTGTTTTTGATAAAATTGATATTATTCAGTAACATATTCTGTAGAAGTTATATTCTCCAGTTTTGATACTTTTTCTTGTGACTTTACACAAATCACCCGGAGATAACCTTAGATATTTACTAACTATATCGTGTTTAAGGATTATTGGAAGTTGATTTGTATTGCAGTTATTTTCTTCAAGAATTTCCTTAATTTCTTGACGATTTCTTATTACACTTTGTTTTGGAACGAGTCTATGTTCCATTATATTATTTGTTAAATTGTTAATATTAAAAAGCGTTACAGTCTTGAAATGTTTTTTTTCAAGGGATAAATTATTTTTTTTCATTTCACTAATAACTGTTTGATGTAGATCTGTTAATTCTAAATCATTCTGAAGTTTTACATTAAGGGAATCAAAACTAGATTGAAGTGATTCGGATATAGAATCATTTATTATCATAATTATACTGTCATGTGGAGATATTAAATCAGTAGAGTATAAAGCATCTATCTTTTCGCATGAGGATTTAGTTATTTTTGAAGAACTCTTACCTATTTCTGGAAAATTATAGTATATTACATGCAACTTATATGAAGGGATTAATTTATGTTTCAGTGAAAAATTACATGCTGAAGCAACTCCAAATTGCGCGATTTGTTTATTCTTTGAAGATGGGAGTGTATATAGTTTCTCAACTTCATTATGACTCATATCTGGCATAACAGAAGTATCCCATTCATCGGATAAAATTTCTTTAAGGGTAAAACGTGTTTTCGTTACTTTCTCAACAATATTCATTTATTATTATTTTATATAATATGTTTATATATATTTTTATTCAAATTTATAAATAAAGATTATCTTTATCCTTTTTATCATAAAAATCAGATTTATTGTTAGTAATTATACTATAAAAATCTTCAATATTATCAAATATGGTTGCTTCCTTACGATTGGGGAATAAGAATTCTTGAAGCATAGCAGTTGTATATTCTTTGCTTTTCACTAAATTATAAAATTTTTTAAAAGATTGTTTATCATTTTCAGGTGCCATTTTTTCAAAGATAAACTTGGTTTGATATTCATCCGCATAACCAAGTTCATATTTATGATCAACTCTACATGACCTTAGTAAAGCATTATCAATAACTTCTGGTTTATTTGCTGTTATAAATAGTAGTGTCCCTTCTACGCACGCAAAACCATCAAAACAATTCAATAACCCTTGAAGCGTAATACCATTATCGTCATCTCCTTTTTTACGGTCTGTAAATATGGCATCAATATCTTCAATAATAATAATTCTTCTTTTATCTTCTTTTTCTTCTAAATAAGAAATTGCATCTATTAGACCATAATCAGTTAATTCTTTTGAAATGGGTATAACATAAACATTTGCATCAAAATGTGAAGCGATCGTATTAATGGTACTTGTTTTTCCAGTCCCCGGGGGACCATATAACATAATTACATTCTTGTATGGTATTCCATGGGAGAGGTAATCTGCACGTGTATCTGGATCATAAAATTCGTCAATATTTTTAATTAAATCTTCCTTTTGTCCTTCTTTTAAATAAAGTGTATCTAATGGTCTCTTTGGACTTTTAAAGAGTAAATTCCAATATTCTTTTCTCCACATATTTACTTTAATGGTTGTATCCGTTGATTTTTTTGAAAGATTAATTTTTTCTTCACAATAATTTTTTGCAGTATCAACATACTTAATAAGTATATCGTTAGTTTCCCCAATAAGTATAATTTCCTTTAATATTATTTCTTCAGTAGAATTATTACACCCAGGTCCAGGGACTAATATCTTTACTGGATTATTATTTTCATCTAATTTAGTTTCATGTTTAAAGGTTATTTTTTTATCTTCAAAAATAAAATCAAATGTTAAATCATTGGGAGAACACATTTTTATACTATATTCTGCATTCCCCCTTTCATTTCGTGGAATATATTCGTATGGTTTTATGGTGCTTTGAGAAAGATATTTAAAATCTTTTATACTATCTTTATTCTTTTCGTATGTATAGTAACAAACATAACTGTAGAATGACGAATTACTATCAAGGGTTAATTTACTCATTTACATTTACTATGGGTATTATTCTTAAATAAAATTTGATAGTTATTTAATACTAAAACAAAAACATTTATATAATGATCTACGACATCATTCATGGTAACATTAGTTTGTGCGAAACAGCAAAAAAGATAATAGATACAATAGAATTTCAAAGATTAAGGGATATCAAACAACTTGGTTGTTGCTACCTAGTATTTCCTTGTGCTGTCCATACTCGTTTTGAACATTCGTTAGGAGTTTATCATCTAGCGAAGAATTATGTAGATATTCTGAATGTAGGTGGTCAATATTTTACAGAAAGAGAAAAGTTGTGTATATCTATTGCAGGTTTAATCCATGATATTGGTCATGGTCCCTATAGTCACTTGTTTGATGAAATTGTTCAAAAAGAAAAAAACCATGAGTATCGTTCGGGATTGATACTCAAAATGATGAATCAAAAATATGGAATTGGTTTTTCAAATGATGAAATTGACTTTATACTTGAAGTTATTAACCCTACTCAAAATGAATATAAGTATCAGATAATCTCTAATAAAAACGGCATTGATGTAGACCGTTTTGATTACTTAATGAGAGACATACATATGACAGGACTCAATTATGGTATTGAGTTTCAGAGGATTATGAATTATTCTAAAATCATTAATGGAAAGATTCAATACTCTGATAAAGTAAAAACAAATATTGAGGACTTCTTTCATATCCGTTTCATAATGTATAGGGAGGTTTACAACCATAGGAAGGTCCGTAGTTTAGAACATATGATGAAAGAATACCTAGAGATGGTTGAAGATAAAATTAACATTAAGGGAATTGTAAATTCAGATAATATTGATAAATTTATTGAATTAGACGATACTATTATAAACTTGAAAGGTGTCAGTGATTTAGCGTATCAACTTGTTCTTCGGATGAAAACACGGAGAATATATAAGATTGTTGGGGAAGTAGAATTAAAAGATTTTGAAGCAAGATTTATGAAGAATACATTTATAGATCATGAAAAGGTTGTAAGAGATATAATCCATATAAGGTATTATGGTGTGTTACCATGTGAATATTTCTCAAATGATAAATATATAAAAATAACAAATATGGGTGAAAAGTCAAAAGATATAAATATTATTTCAGTCTATTCTAAGGAAGAGGAGTATGAAGGATATGCTCAAAAATATTTTGATGATTTAATACCGATGAATATATAATTTATTCCTCCTCATCTACAACTACAATTTCTTCATCTAAGAAATCTTCTTCTATTGAATATTTAGATATATTTTTGTGTAATTCATTGAATATATCTTCATTCACAGATTCTTCCGTGATTAAACGGGCACCAACACTCATAGATTCTAATTCTTGAATTAATAATTTCATAGCATGGGGCATTTGTACCATTTTTTTACTTTCTACTTTATCATCATATGCTATCATACCTGTTTTATTATCTATTTGAACCTTGTATTTATCTGAACGTTCCATAACTGATTCATTAAGGAAACTAGAAATACCGTGTGATATGATACTATCCCTTTCCATCTCTCCAATCCTTAAACCGCCGTTATTTGCTCTTCCTGATGCAGGTTGTTTTGTTAGATAGTTCATAGGACCAGTCCCTCTACTATGCATCTTATCGGCAACCATAATCTTTAACCTTTGGTAGTATGTTGGTCCTATAAATATTGATGATTTAATTTGATCTCCAGTAATACCCGAATACATCACTTCTTCACCATGCTTCTCGTAATTGAACCCTTGTAGGACATCGGAGAATTGATTTATATCATTATTTTGAAATGGTGTAGCGTCTCCTAGATATCCACCAATACATGAACTCTTACCTAAAATAACTTCTAATAATTGATTAATAGTCATTCTTGTAGGTATAGCGTGGGGGTTTATAATAATATCTGGGACGATTCCATCTTTTGTAAATGGCATTTCCCACTGTTCTAGAACCATACCGCACATACCTTTCTGACCACAGCGGGATGCAAATTTATCACCAATCCCAGGTATTTTTTCTTTCCGAATTCTAATTTTGACAGTGCGTAATCCTTCTTTATTTTTAACAACAACAACTTTATCAATAATACCCGAAGTTCCAAAATTCGCCCGTTTACCCACGACCTTAGTTACTTCCTTACCATTCTCATCTGTTGTTTTGAAACATTTAGCAGAAAGGACATCTTCGTCTGTAACATATGTTCCTTCTTTTATAAATCCATGATCGTCTAGATTACTATATTTTCCAGGATTTAATTTATGTATGTTCTTTTCCATTAGGGGGTTTGAGAAATATACTTTCTTTCCATTTTCATCACTTTCACTATCTTCATAACTTCTGTAGTAGAGGGATTTAAACATACCTCTGTCAACTGAAGTCTTATTTAACATGACTGAATCTTCTTGATTGTAACCTGTATAAGAAGCTATTGCTACAATTGCATTAATACCATATGGTAACTTATCTACATCAGTATATTTCTTAAACCTTGTTGTAACAATTGGTCTTTGAGGGTAATTTAGAATATGGGAGAATGTTTCAAATCTAGTTGTATATGCTGAAGAGTATACACCTACAGCATGTTTCGTTTGTTGACATGAAAATGCATTTCTAGGGTATTGACTGTGTTCGGGGAAAGGAATATTCAAAGAAACAGCACTTAACATAAGAGAGGGGTGTATTTCACAGTGTGTATCATCTTTTTCAAAAGATTTAATATCTCTACCAATAAGTGCATTTTCAGATTCAATGGAATCAATATATTCAATAACTCCTGCTGATTTTTGCAATATATCCATGTAATTTGAATTAGACTTCTTTAATTTAGCGAGTTCCTCTTTAAAATAATGAGGTGTCGTAAAATCAAGATCATCAATAATTCCATATAGATATCCATGGATTGCTTTTTTCCAATTCTCAATATAAGAAGTATCTCCACTAATAAGTTCATTATATTTATCTCCATTTTCATCTTCCTTCAAGAAAAATATTGGGCGTATAATACGACCTGAGTCTGTAAAAACATGGAATTCATTTGTTTTAATATTCCACGAAATAGATGTTGTTATATTAATGAAACTATTTAACTTTAATAATTTCATATATTTCTGAAGTAATGATGGGTTTTTATGGAGACCTACAACTTTACCATTCAAGAATATATTTGTATATGTTGTAATATCAGAAATAGTACTGTTTTCTATCTTAATTAATTCACCATCAATGAGAGCATCATATAAACTATTTTCACTGATATTATTTGTTACTCTTGCAATGATTGATAAATGATTTATAATACCCACATTACCACCATCTGGTGATTCTGTTGGACACACAAACCCCCATTGAGAATTATGTAGTTTTCTAGGACCAACCGTTTTTGAACCAGCAGGAAGTGGTGTTGACAATCTCCTAATATGCGACAAGGTCCCTAAAGCAGCATTCCTATTTAAATCTTGAACGATACCTTGTCTAGAAGACAAACCAGTTCCAAATCTTGCACCAAAAGATTTATTGATAGAATCCATTATCTTATTATCAAATATTTTTGATACATTATGATCATTAATTATGTTTGTAATATCAGATGATGCGATTGATTCATAATTTAATTTATATTCCCCATCTATTCTTAATGAAGTGTTCCTTTTAAAATTACCCCATAATTCACGGTATAATTCTAATAATAATGAACCAGGGAGATCAACTCTCTTATTAACATAAGAATCTCTATCGGTCTGTGAATATAACCCTATATGTGTTAGAAGTATCTTTCTAACAACATACCCGAGATAATAACCTTTTGAAAGATTATCTACACCATAATTAGGGAACAGATTATTATTAAGGACATCCATTACATTAAAATTTTCTTTTCCTTTTGTATTCAAAGATAAAAATTTAAATGCTGATTTCTGTGTAAATATGGGATGCGCCGCTTTTACAGAGGGACGTATTAATTCTATCAATTTATCCCTTAATTTACCGGTGTCATTATCATATATAATTAGAGATAAAATACGTTTATCTGAAATGAATCCCAATGCACGGAACATAATAAATAAGGGAACCTCTACATCAAATCCCAAGACACGGACATTAAATGTTTTTTCTGATCTAACAACAGTATTACCATCTATTTTTTCACGTAATTTGTTTACAGTTAAATTAATATTATTTGTCCGTGATGATTGAAACCCTTCATTAGAAATAGACTTAATATTACCCTGTAGTAATATTTTATCATCTGGCGATGGATTTATATAAAGGATATTGCTAACTTTCTTTTCTAGAGATAAAATAACTTTTTCTTTCCCTTTAATAATAAAATAACCACCTTGATCATAGGGACACTCTCCAAATTCACTTAATTTTATTGGATCTAATTTATGCAATAAACATAATTTTGAATGAATCATAATGGGTATTGACCCGATATTAATTTTATCAAAATTAATTGTTTTTGAAGGTATTGACCCTCCTTCGTCATTTGTTCCATGGAAAATATATTGAATCCCTATATTGCAAAAAATATTACTTTTATATGTTAAATTACGGACACGGGCATCATTTGGAAACATTTCTTTCATATTACCATCATCATACATAGCGGGAGAAGATACAAAAATATTTTCTTTTCCTTTAATTATTTCACCCGCTTCATCTAATGTTTCTCCAAAATAAATTTTTATTTCATAATCAAACTTCCCTGTATTGGCGTCTTGACCTTTATAAATTATAAATGGATTCTCCCTTTTAATAATATTTCTAATACCATTTTCTTCAGAAAAAATTAATTCATTAAATGAATCTATTTGATGTTGTGATTTGTAATAACTTGTATCCCTGAAGAATGTGTCTATTACATCCCAGGTATTTATCAATCTTTTATCAGAAGACATTTATATATATATGTATTTTTTTTATTTTTAAATTACAATAAATCATTTATTAATCAAGGGGAAGACGGTGGTGTTATTGGTTTTATATCATCATCACACCATATATGACCGAAGAATGCTAATATCCCGCGATGATATATATTATATCTTGAACACGTTGAACAATGTGTATTATCTACATTACCTGAACCATTACAAACATGACAAGTATACCACATAGTAGAGATGATAAATATATATATATATAAAGAAATCAAATTTATTAAGATTTTTTCCAAGAATTAAAATAAATTATAAAATATGAAGAATCAAAAAAACCAACTTTTTAAAGTTTCTCCAAATATAGAAATCACTGAAAAGATCTTAGAAAACTTTGGAATAAAAGGTCTAGATGATAATCATGCATTTACTAGAGATAACTTGTCTGATTTAAATACTGTTATTAATATTAATGAAATGTATGATGAACTCATAAGATATTATATTCCATGTAAAGGTAAAAAATATCTTGTAGATTTAAACGAGAAAAAATGTATTACGATTTTAAGACAATTCCTTAAAATGCAAAATTATACATTAATGTCAAAAGAAAAATACATTAATAATAAAAAAATGTTATATTATCGGGTAATCCCTTTACAGATAGATATGAAAACAAACCGGGATTCAGAAAAGGTAGTTATTTCTTTTGATTAACTTCTTCTTCATCTTCTAGTGGTTTACATGGGGCAAAAGACTTTCTATGCCATTTTGTAATTCCATATTTCTTTATTGCTTCCATATGTTCTTTAGTCCCATACCCCTTATTCTTATGAATACCATATTTTTCTAACTCTGGATTTTCTTTTACTAATTGTATTATATAATTGTCCCTATATGTTTTTGCTAATATACTTGCTGCAGCAATGCTCTTGTAAGTATTGTCACCTTTAATTACACATTGATGTTCTATAAACTCGTCCATTTTACTAGAATAATATTGTTTAAAGTGATTGCCATCTACAAGTATCATATCAATAGATTGTTTATCTGTAATTTCATCAAGGCATAAATGCATCCCTTCAATAGAACATTGAAGGATATTTTTTTTATCAATTTCTTCATGGTCTAATGTTTTTATTGAATATTGAATAGCAGTTTCTTTGATAAAATCAAAACATTTATTTCTATATTTTTCAGAACATTTTTTAGAATCTTTAACTTCCATTGCATCCACAGGATCTTCTTTACACCATATAACACCCGCAATACATACAGGTCCAAATAGGCACCCCCTTCCCGCTTCATCTAGACCAACTTCAACATCGCTTTCATTTTCATATTGTTTTAATATATTCTTAGGTTTTGCTTTAGACATTAAAATATTATAATACTATATATATATTACGAATTATGATTCTAAATAGTTATAATTTAAGAAAATCATTATTAATGAAAAAAAGAATGGATCAATATAAAAATACCATTACGATTGTTCCTAAATATAATATGTATTCGCTTACGAGCACATTTATTGAAAAACAAAATAAATATGTTGAAGAAATTAAGAAAGTTGATACAACCCCTAAAAAAAGGGGTAAGAGAGATAAAAATAGGATACCATTATCATTGGATCTTTCTGAATTAGATTTTATTAATTTACCAAAATTAAAACAAGAAGATGATCAAATTGAAGAAGATGATCAAATTGGAGAAGATGATCAAATTGAAGAAGATGATCAAATTGAAGAAGATGATCAAATTGTGATTGTTAATAAGGGTGATGATAAAGAAGAAGAAGAAGGCATTAAAATAGAAACAACGGAAGAAACAACGGAAGAACCCGAAGAAACAACGGAAGAACCCGAAGAAACAACGGAAGAAACAACGGAAGAAACAACGGAAGAAACAACGGAAGAACCCGAAGAAACAACGGAAGAACCCGAAGAAACAACGGAAGAACCCGAAGAAACAACGGAAGAAACAACGGAAGAAACAACGGAAGAAACAACGGAAGAACCATTACTTATCAATGGGGGTGATGATAAAATAAAAGTAATAAATATAGATGATAAGGAACTAGATGGTGGGGGTGATAGAGACGATATTAAAAGAATAGTAGTGACCTCGTTTTTTTAATTTTAATTTTTTAATTTATATCAATAAACTATTAATGAATCTTGTTTATATGGCAAAACCAATATATGGGGGATGGGTGACATTTACATCACATTTAGCATTAAAATGTGGTGCAGATTTATATAAAATAGGTAAAAGGACAGAACCGAAAAAAAGGGATTATGGATATGGTGTCCAATATCGTAATATGCGGATAGATGAATTCTTAGAATTAGATAATGTATTAATTACTGCTATTGATAAACATTATTGGAAGTATTTAGATTTATTTCCAAAAGGCACGAAAGTAGTCATACACGATCCAACTGAATTAAAAGGGAAAGAAAATAAATTAAGAGAATTATTAGATAATTTTGAAGTTATAACGATAAGAGAAAGTGTTAAACAATTTCTATTAGACAACTTTAATAAAAAAAGTACATTCTTACCACACCCATTTTTTGAATATCAAAAAGATACTGGTGGTGGTAAATGTAATTATTATTCTTTATGTATATCTAGAATTGATTTTGATAAGAATATTAATTTAATTCTAGATGCAAATAAATCATTAGAAGAACAGAAAAAAATATATTTATTTGGTGCTGAGAATAGATTATATGTTCATCATAAATTAAAAGATATGGATTTTGAAAAATACTGGAAGGGTAAATATCCTAAAAATCTACCAATGAAGTATGAAGATAAAAATCTCCTTGATAACTGTGCATTTGTAGTTGATATGTCAATTATTGTTGGAGATGGTGGTGGCACACAATATACATTTTTAGAAGCAATATATCATGATTGTGCCCTTATACTTCATAAAGAGTGGGTTGAAAAGGGTAACCTTTTTAAAAATGGTGTGAACTGTTTTGTAGTTGGGTATACAGATAACATTGGCGAGGAAATTACTAATATTATAAATAGGGGTATAGATAGTGATTATAAAAAGGTAGTTAAAAATGCTAGTAAACTATTAAAGACACATACAAAAAATGTATGGGGGACAATCTTTTCGTAGATTGTATAAAAAAATAATATATGATATTAAATAATGAGTAAAAAAGCACCATGCTATACATGTAAAAAAGGTGATAAGAGTATTATTGAAACAGAAGACACTATTCCTGAATGGTATAGTAAAAGTAAAAACGCATTTTCACCTTATTTAGCTGTCCCAAAGGTATTAGTTTGCAAAGAAAAATATAAACCTGATCCAAAAGAAGGGACTAAAAACTGGAAGGAGGAAGTCCCTCCAAATAATGATACTCGTCTAATATTAAAAGAGAACATTAACTACAATAATAAATGGATTTTTTATTGGGCATCTGATTCTGCTTTAAATTTAAAGGATGTTAAAAGTGCTGAAGAAGCATATGATAAACTTAATAATAAAGGTTTAATTAAGACAGATAAAGATGGTGTTGCTACATTTGTTCTAAATTGTCCCCAACCATACAATGTAGGTGGTAATATATATGCACCACACCTTCATTTTGTCCATTTGAATGACGAGAATCAATGGAGCATTGAAAAGGTTGAGACTTTAGAAGTTAATTGCAGAGTTAGTTTAGATAATTTAAGAGAAATTATAGAATCGGGTGACCATATAATAATTAATGGTATGGTAAGTAAAAAGGATGAATATAAAATACCGGGTTCCATTCAAGTCATTGGTTCTATAGATAAACCAAAGGTTTTAGAACAACTTCTAAAAAGTATTGGTAAAGAAAAAGGTGAGAAAGATGAATTAAAAGATATTGATTTGAAGAAGGTTCCAATCGTAGTTTATTCCGTTAAAGATAGCGAAATTACTATTTCCAGCAATATAAAGACTGCATTATTGGAAAATGGATTTGTAAATGTATCAGAATACAATAGTGAAAGAGGTGGATGGGAAGAAGAATATGATGAAGGTGGTGATGAAGAAGTTGATAATAAAAAGGGTGAAGAAGAAAGTGAAGAAGAAAGTGAAGAAGAAAGTGTTAACGAAAAAGAAGAAGAAATTATTGATAAGAGTGAAATGTTTGAAATAGACCAGGGTATGTTAGACGAAGAAAAACTAATATATAAAAATGGTAATAATATAGAGGAGTATGAACATAACATATTTGATGGAACTCTAAAGAAAAACAATAAAGTTGTCGGTGTTTGGAATGGTAAAGATGTAGTCCCCCTTGAAGAAGATGATTCAAGCGATAGCGATTCCAGCGATAGCGATTCCAGCGATAGTGATTCTAGTGACGATGATTCTAGTGACGATGATTCTAGTGACGATGATAATAAGAAACAAAATGGAGGGAATAATGTAAGCGAATTAAATAAATTTAAAAGGTTATTAAATGGCGGTGGTATTAGTCCAGAAAATGTATCAGACAGTTTAGAATTAGTTGGAGATGGGAGAACTTACCTTGGTCATGGTTACACCTTTTTTTAAATTTGAAAAATAATCTAGTTATAAAACATGAAAAGTATGGATGAACAAAAAGAAAAGGAATTAAAAGTGGGGGAACAAAAAGAAAAAGAAGTAAAAATTAAAAAAAAAAGAATCGTATGTCATTTCTGCAATAAGAAATTAAAACTGTTTGAACAAATCAAATGTAATTGCGACAATTACTTTTGCCCTAAACATATGAACCGTCATTCCCATAATTGTACATTTGATATGAAAACCCAAAAGAAAGAAGAATTAGAAAAAAATAACCCTAAGATGGGTAAGAAATCATTGGTTTTTTAATAATTAGTAAGGACAACTGGATAATCAGAAATTAACCTTATTTTCATATTCATAATTGTTCTATCTTTATTATAAATTTTTTTATTAAGGTCATTTACTGCCTTCATAATAGAAATATATTCATCTGTTTTCTTAATTTTATCCCTTTCTTGAAAGAGAGTATTGTATTCTTGTTGTTTTTTATTTAACTTTTCAACTTGATTTTTAAGTTTTTTATTATCTTCTTTTTTAGAATATTTTTCTAATTTTTTACACCTTGTATTTATGTATGGTCTTTCCCAAACACCATAATATGATTTCTTTTTATTATCCCAGCAACATGGGCAATTACCATTTGAATTTCTAAACCATTTAACAATGCAGTTAGTATGGAACTTATGACCACACTCTAACTTATAATTATCTTTTTCATTTATATTTGATAGACATACCGCACATATTTCTTGACTGTCATTTTGGGGCATTATAATTATTATGGAATTTTTTTAAAGAATTTTGAACACGTTTTTCACTCATCTCTATATCATTTACCAGGAAATTACTAAGGGCATCTATATCCCTTTCACTTGTATTGATATTAATATCCTTGATATCTATCTTACCAATAAATATCTTGAAATTCTCTTTCGCTGCATTGAAAATACCCAAATACCCTTCAGGATAAGCATATTTTTCTGATGTTTTTTCAATAATAGATTCAATAGACCCATGTGTTTTAATTAGTTTCAGGGCAGTTACACTTCCAATCTTTGGGACAATTGGACAATAATCACAACCACAAAGAATACAGAAATCTAGGAATTGATCGTGAGTAAGTTCTATATCATTTATAAGTTTAGTATAATCAAAGACAGATACAATATCCTTTCGTTTAAGGGATCTATCAATGCAATTGCGGATAAGTTTAGGACAAGCATATGCCATAGTATCCATATCTTCTGTAAGAACGTAATCTACATACCCTATTCTACAAAGTTCACTAGCATAGGCTTCCCCTTCACCTACTTCTGGATGAATATAAGATACACCCATATAACTTAATAGTTTCTTTACATCATCAATCATCTCCCTTGTTAATCTTAGAGATGATTTCTCAAGTTTCTCTTTTTCTTCTTCACATGTTGTATTTAGCGATGCTTCTTTTGCTTTCTTGGATTTTTCTTTCCTTTGATTAATGCAATCTTGTTTATTACTAGGTGGTTTACCATCAAAGATGAAAATCATTTCAATGTTTAATGAAATATAATTCATAATCTTATAGAATACACCTGTAATATGGGATGTAATTTGCCCCTTTGAGTTCTTAAAAATCTTTCCAGGAGACTTTAAAAGTTGTTGATAAAGGATTAGACTTGCATCTACAGCAACTTTCTTTCCAGATAATTTATATAGATTTTCATGTGTAATTGATTCTGGGGAATACTTAGTAATCGTTTTCGTAAGTCCTTTAATACCCATCTTGGTTTTAGATTTTGGTATGTTTTACTAATTATATCAAATTTACTTTTTAAATGGTTGTGATATTTGTTATTTTGTTTGAATTAGAATCTATCCTATATATAATGGCATTTAATCAAATAATTTATAATTTTTTAAATGAAACTAAAGAAGAAATAAAAAAGAAAGAGAATATGGAGTTATTAAAAGGTGAAATAATAAATCCTGTAATAAAAGAGGTAATTAATGAATTATACCCTTACTTTATTAAAATATTATGTTGTGTCATATTTATTGTTTTGATATTAATACTCACAATTATACTAAATATACGTGTTATTTTAATGGGTTAATAATATTTCATTGTTCTATCAAAACCATCCTTTTTAAAGTATTGACCACTAAAACCCTGTTGTGCTTCTTCTAATACTAAATAAACTATAGCAGGGTAAAATATACTATCAATTAACCCTGGTTCTTTTTTTTGAATAAATGCTAATTCTGAATCAATTGCTCTAATTCTCTCTTTACCTTCTAAATATTTTAGCAGTGGTTTTGCAGCTTCTTTTGTAGGGTAATATAATCCATGGGTACTCCCTATTTTAAAATTATTTGCTTTTATTTTATTAACTGTATTTTTCTTAAAACTCTTACGGACATTATCGGGTTTAAATTTTTGATCCTTAAAAGTTAATGGTCTCAAAACCCCTCCAAAATATATCATTTTATCTTGAGGTAGTTTATTTAAATTTGTTTTTTTTAATAACGCCATATCCACAAGAGCATCATCTTCAATAACTAAAACATTATTTAGTTTTTTTGATATTATTTTCCTCATTAACCGTAAATGTGATAATAGACAACCTATAACATTACCTTTTTGTTTTTCACCAGCATTCCACATCATTATAATTTTTTCAAAATACTTCTTATCCATTTTATCTTCTTTTGTTTTTTGATTTTTCCTGAGGTAATTTCCATCAACCGCATCAAACTTTTCATATTTAACATAATTTGATGAGGGTAATGATTTATTATATTTATCATATTTCTTCCATCTATCTTTATTCCTTTTAAGATTAATTACAAATATACGGAGACCTTTTTTATCCCCCTTTTTTTCTATAAAAACGTCTTTACTAACCGTTCCCCCACCTTTACCTCCTCTTCTACGAGTAACTCTTCTACGAGTAACTCTTCTACGAGTAACTCTTCTGCGTGTATCTCTTCTACGAGTAACTCTTCTGCGTGTATCTCTTCTACGAGTAACTCTTCTGCGTGTATCTCTTCTACGAGTAACTCTTCTGCGTGTATCTCTTCTACGAGTATTCTTTCCCACACCACCTCTTTGTGAATTCTCTTGATATATTCCTTTTGCTGTCTCAATTGTTTCAGATATTGCTGATTTTAAACCATTATCGGTTATTTTTTCTTTTGTTAGAGATGTTTGTAAATTCCTTGCATCTTCAAGGATTTCAGTAATAATTTTTTTTTTCCTTTCCTTATCAATATCGGGTTTTAAAAAAAAATCAATGAATTCAATGAATTTTATTTGTAGTTTAAGTGTTTCTTGTTTAATACTCTTGTATTCAAGGTTTGTTTTGATATTTATAATATTCAACTCGTTTTTGAGCATTTTTAAAGTATCTTCCACATTCACATCTTCATCTTTCCCACCTTCCCCACCTTTTTGTGTAATATCATTAAATAAATTTAATACTTTATTGGTAGATTTTAACGTATTTAAAAGACTATTCATACTATATTAATATACAATATTTAAATACATTTTATAATTTTATATTCAATTATAATATATGAGGTCTTTTAAAAATTACCCTGAATTTAAACCAAATGTATCTCCTAAGGACGTATTTAAGAAAGGTGCATTTGGTGGAACATATTTTCGCCCCATTTATTCATCCATAACAGATAAGAATTATAATGCTAATCAAGTTATATCTGAATATCCAAAAACATGGTTTAAGGGTATAGATATAGAAAAAGAAGTTATATCAGAAAAATATGATAAAAAAGTAAATAAGTATGGTGTAAAATGCGGATCTTCTCTAGAAGATTGGGAAACCAGTGGGTGGATTGATAAACAAGATCCATATGGTTGGTTTCAGTGGTATTGTAGATTTTATCGGGGGAGAAGGACACAAGATGATAAAAGACAGATAGATAGATGGTTAAAATTAACAGGTCCCAATGGGAGATTTAGACGCAGATTAATGAATGAAATCATTAAAAAGGGTAAAAAATATGATGATTATTCTGTAAGTCCTGTGATTAGACAGGTATTATTGCACTGGGGTTATGAATTAACAGAGAAAGATTTTAAAGAATATAGGGCGACATTAAAGTAGATATCTATCTACGTTTAACAGGTGTCCTTTTGGATAATCTTCTACGACCACCACCGTCAACATCATACATCGTGTCACCTAGACTTGATGGCGTATCTACACCTTCTTCCTGAATAGGTATGTCTAAATCGGTTTCGGTTTCATTATTAACATTGTATAGTTTGACAATTTCATTCATATTATATAAGTAACTGTCTATAGTATCTTTACTTATAATATAGTTATATGAAATGAATTCTAATAGGTATTTTCTCCTTACACCTATATTATCTTCAATATCCTTATCTGTTTTCCATTCATAAATGGATCTACCACCACCTCTAGTTTTAGGGGTAGATATTTCATCTGAATTAAAAGTGAGGTATGTTGCTTGTGAAAAATCTGTAACCGCTTCAACAATATCCTTCTCGGTCCCGTCTTTTTCTCTGCCAAATATTTGTTTATAAATGGTTACAAACTCATTACGTTGTTCCTGTGTCCCATTTATTTTTAAAATTTTGTTACTCCTTACTTCATCAGATATCTTTTTCATATTATCAAAATCTGTTTTGATAAACTCCTGTTTATTATTAATATTATCATTAAAAAATTCAATTGATTTTTGTAAGTAATTTTCATCTTCCGATTTTGAACCATTCCTTATAATATTTAATGCTATACGGGATAATTTATCATCATCTTTTATTTCTCTATAACAAAGTAGTTTTGTAATTTGATCAATAATATTTTTACCACTACCACCCTTTTCTAGAAACCATGGGCATTGAAGGAATAAACCTTGATCAGGGTTCCAGTCTTCATTCCATTTTTCCGAACTAGGGTATGATACCTGTGTGAGCGGGGGTGCTGGAGAGGGGGAAGGTAGTTCTGGTGCAGAAGCAGGTGTAGGCATCGGTGCGGGAGCGGGGGAAGGTAGTTCTGGTGCAGAAGCAGGTGTAGGCATAGGTGCTGGAGAGGGGGAAGGTAGTTCTGGTGCAGAAGCAGGTGTAGGCATCGGTGCGGGAGCGGGGGAAGGTAGTTCTGGTGCAGAAGCAGGTGTAGGCATCGGTGCGGGAGCGGGGGAAGGTAGTGGTTCTTCTGGTGCAGAAGCAGGTGTAGGCACCGGTGCGGGAGCGGGGGCAGGAGAGGGCAACGATGGCGCACCACCTTTCATTTTTCTCATTTTCTTTGGTGTTCTTTTAATTGGAGCCATTCTATATGTTAATAAAATATTTTAATTTTATCTTTATTATAGTTTTTGAAATATTTTAAAAATGTTTCTGCGACAGTCATATCTATATTGAAAAATAATATATATGATTTTATCTTATCAAAGATTATTTTTTCATTCTTAGTTAAATATTTTTCAATTAATTCATAAAGGTATTCAATATTCTCTATATTTGTATTAAGTATCTTGTTTTTATGAATAAAGATAATACTTTTACTAATATATTTTGTATATGGTATTTCCTTTAATGACAATTTATTTTTTTGAATATGGTATATCGTTGAAAATGTATTGAAAGTTAATATATGGTCTATAGAATTCCAATCATTTGTTTCATTTAAAATTCTATATATAGAATCTGAGATACTATTGTTTTTATAAACCTCGTATATAATGTTTATTTTTTTAGATGTTGACAAATAGATATTACTTTTTAAAAAATCATGAATACTATCTAATAAGTTCATACCAATTACCATATAATCGCTATAGGAGTTTTTATAGATATCATCTACATCCTTCATTTTAATAAGATTATTTATATGGGTAGATAATTCTTCATTGATGTTTTCATAAATATTTATACTTGAAAAATTATCTTTGTAGAATGAGATGTTTACCTTTATGTTATGCATGTTACAATTTGATTTAGAAACGAGTTCAAAGATATCTTTTTTGTCTAAACTACTCAAGAAATATGTTTTAACAATATTTGTTAATAAATCTATAGAATATTCTATTTTAAATGGAAAACATCTACTTATGATTGGTTTAACATTCTTATTGATGCTATTAAATATATAAATGATTGGATTGTTTTTCCCTTTTACTTTTGAAAATTGAACTATAGATTTAAACAGTTTTTTATCATTTATTTGAATATAATGAATATCATCTATGATTAATGATTTATAAATTTTATCATTAAACATCATTGTAATACTTTTTTTATAGAGTGTATCATTAAGGTAATCTTCAAGATTATTTGATGATCGGCAAAAATCACTTCTAATGTAAACCTTCACCCAGTCTTTTAATATATAATCTGCAATGGTTGATTTCCCTGTCCCCGGAAGACCATATATAGCAATTGATTTTTCCTTATACTTATATGATAACCATTCATCAATGAATGATTTTTTATTAAACGAATTAATAATTTCTTCACTTAATTTTTCGTTCATTCTAAATCAGAATGATATCTTTTTAAATATATAGTTTATAGTTTATAGTGTGTGTGGACTAATGTATTTATTGTTATATTAAAAATACTTAAAATCACTTCAATATAATATATATATATAATCTATAATGCTTGTTGAAAAAAGGAATGGATCTACTGAAGAAGTTTCTTTTGACAAAATTCTAAATCGTATCCGCCTACTTTGTTCGGGTGAGGAATTCACTAAGAAAATTAATATTGATCCAGTATCAATTGCACAAAAGGTATGTTCTGAAATATATGATGGTGTTAAAACAAGTAAATTAGATGAACTTGCTTCAGAAACAGCAATTTCACTTTATTCTAAGAATCCAGATTACTCTATTCTGGCAAGTCGTATTGTTATTTCCAACCATATTAAAAGCACTAAGAGAAAGTTTTCCGATGTAATAAAGGCATTACATTCGCGTGGAATTGTTCAAAACTACCTTCATGACCTTGTTACCGAAAATGAAGAATTAATTAATTCCCACATTAAAGAGTCATTTGACTATAATATTGATTTCTTTGGGTTTAAAACACTTCAGAAGAGTTATCTTTTGAGGATTGATGGTGAAATTATTGAAAGACCCCAACATCTTTTTATGAGGGTTGCTCTATGCATCCATCGCGATAATTTAGAAAAAGCATTTGAAACATATTATCATATTTCAAATAAGGATTTTATTCATGCCACCCCAACACTCTTTAATGCAGGAACAAAGCGTGAACAACTTGCTTCTTGCTTCCTCCTTTCAATGAAAGAAGATTCTGTACATGGGATATACGATACTTTAAAGGATTGTGCTCTTATTTCTAAATATTCCGGCGGTATTGGTTTACATATACACAATATTCGTTCAAACGGTTCATTTATCAACGGGACAAATGGATATTCAAATGGAATAGTTCCTATGCTGAAGGTATTTAATGATACTGCAAGGTATATTGATCAAGGTGGTGGGAAAAGGAATGGTTCATTTGCTATCTATCTAGAACCGTGGCACGCTGATATAGAAGATTTCCTTGAACTAAAAAAGAACCATGGTAATGAACATGACAGGGCTCGTGATTTGTTCTATGGATTATGGATACCGGATTTATTTATGAAACGTGTAAAAGAAAATGGTATTTGGTCATTAATGTGTCCACATGAATCTCCAGGACTAAGTGATTGTTATGGGGATGAATTTGAAGAACTTTATATGAAATATGAAAATGAAGGGAAATTTAGAAAACAGTTAAATGCACAGGAATTATGGTTTGCTATTTTGACATCGCAGATTGAAACAGGGACTCCATACCTGCTTTATAAAGATGCATGTAATAAGAAGTCAAATCAAAATAATCTAGGAACAATTAAATCTTCCAACCTTTGTACGGAGATTATAGAATATTCAAATGATGAAGAAACTGCAGTATGTAATCTTGCATCTATATCCCTTCCAAGTTGTGTTGTTGAGAAAGATTTTAATGGAATGGAAGTTGATATTTATACAAAACCGAATTGTAATTATTGTCTTTATTCAAAACAATTATGCACATCAAAAAATATTAAGTATAATGAAATTGATTACCGTGAACTAGATTTAGATGATGAAAGACTACCGAAACATATAGTATTTCCTCAAATATTCTCCATTAATGTGGATCAACCTCAGGACGATGATGAATATATTGGAGGTTATACAGAACTAGTGCAGTGGGCGAAACCAACTTTTGATTATCAGAAACTGAAGGGTTTGGCAAAAATATTAACTTATAATTTAAATAAAATCATTGATTATAATTTTTACCCCATACCAGAAACTGAACGCTCTAACAGAAGACACCGTCCCATTGGGTTAGGTGTTCAAGGTCTTGCTAATGTATTCTATGAAATGAAAACAGAATTTGGTTCTGATGAATCAAAGGATATTAACCGTAAGATTTTTGAAAGTATTTATTATGGTTCTCTTCAAGCATCTATGGAAATTGCAAGGGACAGAGAAGGTGATATGGAGACTTTCAAGAAAGGTATTCGGTCTTTTACCCCACAAGATAATGAAGAATTTGTATCGGAGGACATACTTCGTGACTTAAATAATAAACTAAAACCCCTTGATAAAGAAATAGACAGAGATAAATTTTTGGGTTCTTATTCAACATATATTGATTCACCTCTATACAATGGTTTACTTCAACATGACTTATGGGGTGTTACTGTTGACAATTCCCTACATGACTGGGATACTCTAAGGGCAGATATTAAGAAATTTGGTGTTAGAAATAGTTTACTTGTTGCTCCCATGCCAACAGCATCAACATCACAAATTCTAGGTAACTTTGAATGCATAGAACCAGTTATCTCTAATATATATTCACGGAGGGTCCTTGCTGGTGAATTTATGGTTATTAATGAATATCTTGTAAAGGAACTCCTAGAAATTGGTAAATGGAATGATGAAATAAAAAATAAGATTATATTAAATGATGGTTCTGTGCAGAATATTAAAGAAATCCCTGAAACAATTAGAGAAAGGTATAAGACAGCATGGGAAGTGAAGCAAAAACACATTCTAGATATGGCGGCAGACCGCGGTGCGTTTATTTGTCAATCTCAAAGTCTTAATCTTTTTGTAGAATCCCCTAATTTTAAAAGACTTTCATCAATGCACTTTTATGGATGGGAAAGAGGACTAAAAACTGGTATGTATTATCTTCGTTCGCGTCCTAGTTCAAAAGCACTCCAATTTACACTTGAACCAGAAAAACCATGTGAATCGTGTTCTGGTTAAAATAAAATATTATATTATAATATAATGCCCGGAACACGTAGAAGAGGTAGATCAGAGGTGGAAGCACCCGAAAGTAATCCAGGACCAAGTCGTAATAGACGGAGGACACGTGGTCCCGCTGCTGTGGCGGAACAACCTATTGCACCGCCAATCCCAGAACGCGATCATCCTGAAACTCCACCTGGTGACACATTACAAGAAATTCAAGAAGTTAACGCTAGCGCAGAACAACAGTTACAAGATGTTGGAGATATGTTGGATGCAGAGGAAGCTCAACAAAATGAAGAAGATGTTTCAGATACTGATGAGGAAGGGTGGTCCTCGGATGCCCATCAATTCCCTTTTACAGAAGACAATCCGGCCCCACCTAATTGGGATTTTGGAGAAACATACAATGAACCCACTCCCAACGAAAGGGAACGACTTGAGATTGATGCAATGTTACGGGAAGTCGCTAGGTTGCGTCAATTAGCAAATGAAATGGCAGAGACAGCGCGTGAACGTGATGCAGACTTGAGAACACGTGAGTTGCAAGAATCTGCGGTGCGGGTTGCGAGTAGAGTAATGGCTCCAATTAGTAATGCTCTATCGGATGCTGCTTCCTCTGCACGCCGCACCTCAGAGACTCTATTATTACCTGCCGCTCAACGCGCCGCCCAAGGAGCTGTAAATGCTGTAGTACGGCCAGCGCGGGCAGCGGGTGAGGCAGCGTTTGAGGTGGCACAGGATAGAAGGATTAGCATGATGAGAAATCCAGTTGGACAAACTCCCGGCGAATACTCTGCTAACCTGACACATGCCGCTGCATTAGAGGCACATAGAGAATCAGATGAACCGGGTAATCAACTACAAAACGGAGGAGGTAGACGTAGATCAGCGAGACGTGGAGCACGTAGATCAGCGAGACGTGGAGCACGTAGATCAGAGAGACGCAGTGCCCGTAGATCAGCGAGACGTGGAGCACGTAGATCAGCGAGACGTACTACCCGTAGATCAGCGAGACGCACTTCCCGTAGATCAGCGAGACGCAGTGCCCGTAGATCAGCGAGACGTGGAGCACGTAGATCCTAAAGGTTATCTAATTCATTAAATATACTTATTTTATCCTGGATGATTTCAACATCAACCTTTTCTTTCTTTTTAAGTTTTTTAGGAACTGGTTTTATTTCTTCAATTTTTTCACTTTGTTTTTTAGCAGAAAACATTTTATTCACATTACATTGAACTTCTATGAAAAGTTTAAAGTTT
>Ga0315315_10000041_pt1 | contig 95572 bp, 93 predicted proteins | sample M140m3416metaG_FD_203699 | JGI IMG/M metagenome (GOLD analysis project Ga0315315, IMG submission 203699) | Ammonia-oxidizing marine archaeal communities from Monterey Bay, California, United States - M1 40m 3416 | ecosystem: Environmental > Aquatic > Marine > Intertidal zone | place: USA...
GAAATATTTTCACCATATTTATTTTTTAACTCACTCAAAATATTCTCATCTAAATCAATTGCTGTCACTGATGCACCAATTTGAATAGACTTATGAATAGAACTTCTGCCTACTTCTCCACAACCAATGACTGTAACTTTTGAATTCCTTTCATCTGAAATTGAAGATAAAAGCAAGCCCTTACCTTCAGAGGAATACTCTAAAAATTGCATACCTTTTTGGATAGCCAGATTGCCGGCAATTTTTGACATTGGGATTAAGAGTGGATACTCGTTTTCATCCATAATCATTTCAGTTGCAATAGCTGTAAGTTTTTTTTCTAATAACATTTTTGTTAATGAAAGATTTGAGGCCAAATGAAGATAACCAAATATCACATGGGAAGACCTAAGTAACTCAAACTCTTGTTCCTGAGGTTCTTTTACCTTACAAATAATTTCTGACACACCGTACAACTCTTGTGCATTGGGTACAATTTTTGCTCCTGCAGATTCATAATCTTCATCGGTGAAACCTGAACCAAGCCCAGCATTTGTTTCAACGAAAATATCAGCTAAACCAGTAAATTGAGTTATATGTTCAGGAATTAAACTAACTCTTCCTTCATCTTTTTTTACTTCTTTTGGTATCCCGAGTTTTTTAATCATTTGAAGGGACTGTCTCCTGAAGGTGTTTATCAAGATATTTCATAAATGGCGTACCACCAGTTCCCACAATATTTGAATTAGAGTCATTAGTTAACGACTGTTCATATATGTAAATTCTCGCATACTCCAAATGCTTGTTTCTAAAAACATGTACCTCTTTAATAATTTCATCAATTAAATTTTTATCCTTACTGTCTTTTGATTCAACGACTACACTTCTCTCAGTTTGTGACCAGGCATCTAGATTATTTAGTAAGTCTCTGTGTTCCTTTGGCATATATAGCCTCATTTCATCTAAATATTCTTTCAATGGATCATCAGAGTGAGTTACTCCTAATAAGGCATCTAACATAGGGACAATTGAACTTTGAGCTCCTGTCTCACCTCTAAATATCTGAGGTTTTCCATCATATTCCTCAACTCCTTCGTAAACAACTCCTTCTGGTGTTGTTGGATTATTCTTCCATCCAAAAATATAAGGTCTTACACGATTGTAGTAAATAAACGGATCACACTTTTCAGGCATTCGATTCATAATATGGTTTATTTTTTTTATACTTTTTAAAGCGTCCTCAAGATTTGATGCATCACCTGAATCAAAAAAATATTTATTAAGGGAGGATAATATTTCTTTTGCCTCATATTCTATGGCCACATGAATCATGATAAACCAATCCTCATCGACCCCTCCCAAGAAATTCTGAACTATAACTATATTTTCTAGATCAAACGGTTGTGAAGAATCTAACATTTTCCAATTGTTAAGTGCGTAGGATGCATAAGAAAGAATTGGAGGTCTTTCTAATTTGATAGAAATTTTATGCCATGTTTTAGCAATCTGAAGTGGTATTACATTTTTATCATTACTTTTTCCCCACATGAAAGCATGACCAATATATGAGTAGATAAGCATTGCCCTCTCTAATTGAGGTCCTGTTAAGGTATCAACATCTTTTTCAGCCTCAAGTTTTAAAACTCTGGCTTCAATTTGTTCATTAGCAAGGACTTTAGGTAATTCGAGTGCTAACTTCTCAACATCTGAGAATGTTTCAGGGAGCTTATAGCAAATTTCTTCTGGAATAAATCCGTGATTCAGTAACTCTAAGTTCATCTTTCCCCCTATGTTTACTTCGAAATGTACTTTCTTATTATTTTTAATGTTAACTAAGTTATAGATAGATGCAGAGTAATTTTTTTGTAATACTGGGAAATCAGCTATTTGAACCAGACTATTTGGTTCAAAAGGGTTGCCAAGAAGTATTTATGGCTGAAGATCAAGGATTATGCACTACTTTTAAATATCACAAATCCAAAATTTACTTATTTCTTACTGCAATGAGAGAATATAACGATTTACTCATAAAAAAATCCATAAAAACTGAATACCACAAACTGGATGAAAGAAATGACTCGGATGACTATGTATCTTTTTTACTTAAATTTCTTATTTCAAAAAATATTAAACAAATAAACATTTTTGAAATTGAAGATAAGTCTTTTGAAAAAATTTTTATTGAAACTCTCTCAAAGGCTGATATCGAAATTGAAATACATCAAACTCCTATGTTCATATTTGGTAGAGATAATTTTAAAGCTATGGCTAAGGGGAAAAAAGTATATAGGATGGCATCTTTTTATCAAAAAGCTAGAAAAGAACTTGGACTATTGATGGACGAGGAAAATAAGCCTGTAGGGGGGAAATGGTCATTTGATGAAGAAAATAGAAAAAAAATTCCTAAAAATACAGTTATTCCTGAATTATCCCAGCCTGAAATATCAACTCATCACGACAGTATTGTTCAATTAATAACCACCAAGTTTAATGATCATCCAGGTGGTTTAGAAAAAATATGGTTTCCTGTAACTCGACAAGGTGCAATAAAACAATTGGATGAATTTTTAAAAATTAGGTTTGAAAATTTTGGAAGATATGAAGATGCAATGCAACAAGACCAAAACTTTTTATTCCACAGCTGTATCAGTCCTTTTCTAAATATTGGTTTAATTACTCCAAAAGAAGTCATCGATAAAGCTGTTCTTTATTCTGATAAAAACTCAATTCCATTAAATTCACTAGAAGGTTTTATTCGTCAAATTATTGGATGGAGAGAATTTGTTAGGGGCATATATCAAGAAGAGGGGCTAAATCAGCTAAAAAGCAACTACTGGGGTAATAAAAAAAAGCTTAGCTCGTCCTGGTATGACGGAACAACAGGAATTGCCCCACTTGATGATTGTATTAAAACCACACTCAAAGATGGGTACATACACCATATCCCAAGACTTATGGTTATAAGCAATATTATGAATCTTTGCGGCGTAGACCCTAAAGAAATATACAAGTGGTTCATGGAAATGTATATTGATTCCTCAGAGTGGGTTATGGTTCCGAATGTATTCGGTATGGCCACCTATGCAGACGGTGGGCTGATGTCAACAAAACCCTATACTTGTGGTTCAAACTATATTCTTAAGATGAGTAATTACAAAAGAGGTGAATGGTGCGATACATTAGATGGTCTTTACTGGAGCTTTACAGAAAAAAATAGAAAATTTTATCAATCAAATCCCAGATTGTCACTTTTGACTCGTTCATTGGATAAACTTGACCCAGACAGAAAAAAACATATATTTTCAGAAGCAAAGAAATTTATAAAAAATAATACGATTTAACTTTTTGAATTTAGATAATTTCTAAGCATCACCGGCTCATCTGTTATGACCCCATCACAACCGATATCAAGGCAATGTTGAAATTTTTCTACTGTGTTTACTGTCCATATATGAAGTTGAAGATTGTTTAGCTTACAAAATTCCCTTAATTTTTTTGAATGAATCTGTAGCCCTCTCCAAGTATACGGAGATTGTAGAGCTTGAACTTTAAGACTCCTGGCTTTCTTTGGTAAAAACTTCGCAATGGCATTTTCTCTAAAAGTTCCAGATGATAAAATTTTTCCTTTGGTTACATTTATAAATTCATCAAGTCTTCTTGGGCTAAATGAAGATACTAAAACTCTTTTTTCTGCTTTAAGAGAGAATATAATTTCAGCAACATGTGTGGCCATACCAGATTGTTTCAAATCTAAATTAAATTTCAAATCTTTATTGAACTCAAGAGCATCTGCTAATCGAATAAAATTTGTTTGCATGTTATGTAAACCTTTTTTCTTATAAAACTTGAATCCTGCATTTATTTTCATGATGTCGTTCCAATTAAAATCTCTTACCTTACCTTTAACATCAGTTGTTCGATCAAAGGAGTCATCATGATGAAGGAATATTTCTCCATCTTTAGACATTCTTAGATCAGTTTCAAAATGTGTGAAACCTTCTTCTGTTACAAATTCAAGTCCGTGTTTTGTATTTTCTGGCACAATATTTGAACCACCTCTGTGAGGTATTATTAAGGGTTTAATTCCCTCAAAATATTCAAAATTAACCAGAGACACCACCTGTAAAATTAAATTCTTTTAGATGTAATTTTGGAACTTTTAACATCCCTTCTCCAAATTCAGAGTCAGCATATCTGGATGTATCTCCTACTGAAATGACATTTCCCTGACTTAAAGAAGTTATAAAACTTTGGGTGAATCTAAGTCGACCAATTGGTTTTGTAATTTTTCCATTTTCAATTAAAAATGAGCCATTCCTATTTAAGCCTGTTACAACCTGTGTTATTGGGTCTAGTACTCTGCAGTACCAAAATTCGTTGATATAAATTCCTTTCTTAACACTAGAAATCATATCTTTTTCACTTGCATTGCCTTTATTAAGGTTCAAGTTCGTACCTATCCCTCCAAAATAGTCATCAACTCCAAAAAATTCATGGTGAGTATTTTCCATATTTAATTCTTTAGATGTCCTTCTGGTATGAAAATAAGTATTTGGCACTCCATTTTTAATAATTTCTAAATTATATTTCTTTGCCCCAGATGCATCAATTTTAAAACCAATGGATTCTTCATCTTCAGGTGTATCAAATAAATTAATTTTTTCATCAAATTGATTTTGATTTAGTAAAATCGGACTCATCCCATCAATCTTACTTTTTGCATTAAACCCATAAACGGACAGGAAAACCAATATAGTGCTTACGGCTTCATGGCCAAGGATTACTTCATACTTTCCAGGATCAATATCTACTGGGTTTTGACTGTCAACCGCTAACTTTGCTGCCTCCTTTCCTGTTTCTGAGGCATCTAAATTATTTATATTTACAGCTCCCCTGTGAGATGAACCAGCGGAAGTATTAGTTCTAAATATTCCATCAATAAATGCACTTGATGAGGTGTCGGATGAATTTAGCCCATTTGAATTCCAAATAAAGAAATTATTTAAATATGTTGAACAATATCCTGCAGCGTTCATTTCTTTTCCTTCGTCAACAAAATCTCTTACTAAATTTGCTCTTTCCTCAGGGCTTGATTCACGCTTTTTTTGAAAACCTTCATACGATTCTGTTTTACCGGTAAGTCCTGCCCAAGTTGTATCTTTAGGACTTTTCTCTAATGAGTCGAGAGCTTCTTTTACAAAATCTTTTGAATTCTTAATAGCTGTAATATTTTTTGACCTAGAAATAGTTTTACCGTCTTTATGTATTGTCAAAAAAATATCTGCAGACTCCTCATCAACATTCTGATGTATATGTGAATTTGCGAACCTAGTTAATGCACTTTTAGAGTGCATCATCTTTATTTCACATTCAACACTACTTGGAATATGTTTCTGTAAATCTTCGAGCAGCTCTGACCAGGTGTTCAACCTCTAACTCCAATTCTTGTATTTTTGAATCTGGCAGGTGAAGCAGGGTGTCCAGTGTGACCAATTTGACTTGGTTGACCTTTTCCACAATTTGGAGTACCCCAAAATACCCACTCATCTTCATTAGCAAGCATGTCCATGTTTCCCCAAAATTCAGGTGTTATCCCTGTATAGGTTGGGTTCTTAACCATGTCGATTATTTTTCCATTTTTTACAACCCAGCCTACCTCACACCCAAACTGAAAATTCAATCTCAAATCATCTATTGACCATGATCTGTTTGTCTCCATATAAATACCATTGTCTGTAGATTCAATAATTTCCTCTAAAGACGATTCGCCTGGTAGCAGTCCGACATTAGTCATTCTTACCATTGGCAGCCTTGCAAAACCGTCTGCTCTAACCATCCCTCCTGGTTTTACTCCTGCGATTGCTGCACTGTCTCTTCCAGATAAAACTCCTGTCCATATTCCTTCTTTAACAATGTCAACACGCTGTGCTGGGGTTCCTTCATCGTCATACTTAAATGTTGCTAATGCACCAGGAAGGGTTGCGTCCGCAACTATATTCATTAATTCTGAGCCATATTTATGCTTATTTAATTTATCTAGTTCTAAATGAGATGTACCAGCGTATGCAGCCTCCCAACCAAGAATTCTATCTAACTCTATTGCATGTCCTACTGATTCGTGAATTTGCAAAGCTAATTGACTGCCTTCTAAAATAAGATCCATTGTTCCTTCTGGACATTGAGGTGCAACTAGGAGCCTCTGGGATTCTTCGGCTAATCTCTGTGTTTGATTTTCAAATTCAAATGATTTTACTACTTCCCATCCGCCAGTTCTGTATTCTCCAAAGGATTGTGGATAAGACCTTATCTGTGTTTCGCCATCTCCTACAGACAAGGATGATATGCCTCCTCCAGACTCGATTATATTTTGAAAAATTTCATGGCCTTGACTTGAGCAAAACCATTTTTCAGTATCCCAAAAATCAAGACGTCCAGATGATCTTGAACTACCAAATTTTTTCATTTGTTCTGTTGAATTTACTAATAAATCAATTTGCTCTGTTGATGATACCTTGAAGGGGTTCTCTTCATGAGGGGTTGTATATTCATCTTTTACTACAGGAACATCAGCAAAAGGTGTTTCTTTCCCTGAGACAGCTGCGGAGGCTTTTGCTATTTCAAATGCTTTTTTCCCAGAGGAGATTAGTGATTCTTTTGATAAGTTGTAAGTTGAATAAAAACCCCATGAAGATCCTACTAAAGCTCTTATACCTAGTCCAATTTTTTCAGACTCATTAAAATTCTCTACTTCACCATTTTTAGCTGCAATACTTCGAGACTTCGAGACCAGTATTCTTGCATCTGAATACCTTGCGCCAGAATTTATTGCAGAATCAATAGCAATATTGAGTAAATCAAACATGTTTATAGATTAACAATTGTTTGAGAAATTTAGAAACTCTTTGCGTGATTTAAACTAAGTCTTGTTCTCTGATTCCAAATGAAGGATGTCTAAGACGGCAAAGTGCTAATTTTTCTAACTGCCTAATTCTTTCTCGAGTTAAATCAAACTCTTCACCAATTTCTTCAAGTGTTCTTGGTACTCCGTCATAGAAGCCATATCTTAAAGCTAAAATTCTTCCTTCTCTCTCAGGAAGCCTACTGATACTATCTCTTAAACTTTCAGCAACATCTAGGTCTTGAACAATAAGAGATGGGTCACTGGCGTCCTCATCTTGAATGAAGTCTCCTAATTGTGCACCATCTTCTCCTACTGGTTGCTCAAGAGAAACTGTGTCAGCAACACTTAAGGCAAGTTCAACTTTATCAACACCTACTCCAGCTTCTTTCGCAATTTCCTGTGGTTTTGGATCTCTACCTAATTCAGCTTTTAGTTGAGCCTGTGCTGCCCTGACTGCTGCCATTGTGTCATGAAGGTGAACTGGGATTCTAACGGTTCTTGACTTATCAGCAATCGCTCTTGTAATAGCTTGTCTAATCCACCATGTTGCATAAGTAGAAAACTTAAACCCTTTTCTCCAGTCAAATTTTTCCACAGCTCTAATCAAACCTAGATTACCTTCTTGAATTAAATCTAGAAAATCAATTCCTGAAGTGTTTGCATACCTTCTAGCATTTGCGACTACAAGTCGAAGGTTTGCTGTCAAAAAAGCATCTTTGGCTTCAGCACCTTTTTTCCTGTCTCTTTTAAGTCTTATTTCACCTTTTTTATCCTTAAATTGCTTTTTTTGAAGTTTAATAGAAGCTTTTTCACCTGATTCAATTTTTTGAGCAAGTTCTACTTCTTGCTCCGCAGTTAATAGATCAAAGTTACCTATTGCTGTTAGGTATTGACTAACTAAATCAGTTGTTAATTTTCCTTTATCGTCTGCAAGCTTTTTAACTAAAGATTTAGCTTTCTCTTTTGCCGCGGCTTCTTGTTCAGGAGTTAAGCTTTCTTCATCAACAGCAATCTGCTCTTCCATTTTAGAAGTTTTTGGCTTTGCCGGTATTGTTTTAGTTACCATTAGTAATTTGACCTTTAATTATCATTTCTAGTTACAGAAATGTAAGGATAAACATATTTTTGATATAAACCTAATCGATACTGGAATTATTTGGTATTTCTAGAACTTTAGTACTTTTTTCTAATGTTTTATATATATATGTAATCCAAAGTAAATCTGCTGTTAATAAATGAATTATGCTTAACAATAAGTTGATATTTGATAACACATTTAAGACTCCTAAACCTACACCCAAAATAACTAAAACTTTTATTTCGAAAGTTCTAATGCCATATTGCTTTTTAAATCTATTTGATTCGCTAAATAGAAAAATTGATAGGAGTGTTGAGGCTAGGGGGTGTGTAATCCTCAACCTTGTTAATAAGGCAGATGTAGAGTCAAAATCTTCAATCAAACCACTTATAAAAGATTCGCTAGGAAATAATACGTCTGCAAGTGCTGTAATTGACCCAGTTGCTCCAGCAAGTATAAATAAACCTGTTGCAATTTTAAAATTTCTATCAATACAATCACTTATTTGGATTTCTGGATTCTTCGATACCTTGAAGAGGATTGCATACATAGCAAGTAGTCCAAATGTATTTACTAGATGAAGAGGGACTGCCGCTATCCTAGGTGTAGAGCTGTTCATACCAACCCATTCATACAAAACTATAACAGCTCCAATTAGAGCTTCGAATAATACAAAAAATGTCAGATAATTAATAATCCTTTTTTGCGGCGGAGTAACTGATGAGCTATAGGATTTTAAGAATATAATTAATGTGATAACAAGTAATAATCCACTAATAGCTCTATGTGAAAACTCAATCTGCTCTGATGCGGAATTGAGGGATGGTATTAATTGACCATTACAACTTGGCCAAGATGAGCCACATCCGTTTCCAGAACCAGTAGCTCTTACAACTGCTCCTGCAATGATGGATAAAATAGAAAATCCTAAGCCTGCTCTGCTCAGTTTGTACAAAGTCATAATAAGTTATCGATAATAATTTTCATAGAATCTAAAAATAATCTAAATCCACGAACTATTAGTACGCTTATAGCAAGAAGAGTAAAAAATGTTTTCATATTCCTTGTTAGGTAAAAACTGAATTGTTTTGAATCCTCTATATATGGTTTTTCGTCAAGGGCTGTCTCAAAAGTTTCTTTTTGTGCATCTGCTTCAAAGTCAGAAATATCTTCCGTGTCTTGGATATTCTCATAAGTAAATAGTTCAGGTTGAGGGATATCTTTTGTTTCCTGTTTTTCAGATTTAAACCTATTAAAGATGCCTGATTTTAATTCAACCTTTTTATCTCTATCAATATTAAATAAAGAATCTTCAACATTAGTAGAGTTTGTTGTGACTTGATCATAACTTGATAGATCTTCAAGTGTATCCATGACTTCTTTACCCAGCAAACCTTCAAGTGCAACGATAACTTTTTTGTCTGTAGGAAAACTTGTACCAGCATCCCACTTTTTTACTTCTTTAAGTTTTGCACCAGTAAATGATGCTATTTGCTTGTTAGATAAGCCTCTTTCTTTTTTAAGCCTCATAAACAATGACGAAAAGTTTTCCATAATACATAATTGTATTCAATATAAAATTTTTTATACAATTAGTCTTAATAATGGAGGTGAATGAGCGCCTGGTGGGCTCCCCGGTCTTCAAAACTGGTGAAAGGTGTAAAAGTCTTTGGCGGGTTCGATTCCCGTCCACCTCCGCCAACATTCAAAAAATATATCTTTCATATAAAAAAATTTTGGATACTCTTAAATAGTTGAATCAAAGAAATAATAATCCTAATCAAACTGACAGACGGTTACTAACGGTATCTGACAAAGATATTTTTGTAACAGTGCAAAAAGCCTTGCTTGTTGGAATTATTTTAAAAAATCAAACAAGGGCAGATCGTGAAGAATCATTAAAAGAACTCACAAGTCTGGTAAAAACAGCTGGATCAAATCCAACTATTATCCAGACCAAAAGAATTGATCGAATTGATCCAAAAACTTTTATTGGCAAAGGCTCGATTATTGAACTTGAAGACCTGTCAAAGGCAAATGATATTGATGTTGTTGTTTTTGATTGTGAACTTAGCCCCAATCAACAAAAGGAGCTTCGGGCTATTTTTCAGTGTGACGTGGTTGACAGAACTGGTCTAATTCTTGATATATTTGCTTTACACGCCCAATCTAAAGAGGCAAATTTACAGGTTGAACTTGCAATGTCCGTCTATTTAAAACCCAGACTTGCAGGTTTAGGCAAAACCTTGAATCAACAAGGTGGAGGAATCGGGACACGAGGACCTGGAGAAGCAAAACTAGAAACTGATAGTAGGTTGATAGATAATCGGATTAACAAACTGAGGAAAGAGCTTAAAAAAATAGAAAGACAAAGGCTTCTACAAGCAAGCTCAAGAGAGAAAAAAAATACTCCACTGGTTTCTATAGTTGGTTATACAAATGCTGGGAAATCAACTCTATTAAAATCATTGACTAATTCTGATGCATATGCTGCTGATGAATTATTTGCTACTGTGGACTCACTGCAAAGAGAGCTTCCTATTAAAGATATACAAGAGCCGTTGATATTATCAGACACTGTTGGGTTTATTCAAAACCTGCCAACTACATTAATTGAGTCTTTCAAATCTACGCTACTAGTTGCTACGAGCGCAGATTTATTAATTCATGTAGTTGATGCTGCAACAGCAATTCCTGAAATGCATATTGGCACTGTTCGAGAAATTCTTGAACAAATTGAAGTAACAGCCAATGAAGTGATGGTATTTAATAAAGTTGATAGAATTGACCAAGCTTCATTAAATGACCTATCAGAAAGATACCCTCAAGCTTTATTTATTTCATCATTAAAAAACATTGGTATAGAAGAACTTATTGAGAAGATTTCAACAGAAATCTATGGGGACACCCAAATGAGCTCTTTTTTAGTTGAACCAAAAAACTTAGACAAAGTAAATAGATTCGGTGAAATTCTGGAAGTAAAAAATAGTTCTGAATTATTATTAATTGATATAAAAATAAGAAGTAAATTGATCACAAAATTGAAAGATTTAAATTTAATAAGGGATCCACAAAATGCTGAGTGAAATTGGATTAATCGGACTAGGTGTAATGGGTAAAAATATTGGTCTTAATATCTCCGAAAAAGGTACAAATATTAAGGCTTATAATGCTTCAACTGAAAAATTAGACTCTATAAAAAAAGAGTTTGGTACCAATTTTTCAGGGTACACAACCCTCAAGGAGTTAGTTGAAAATATTGCTCGTCCAAGAAATATCTTATTAATGATTCCATCTGGGGAACCTACTCACAATATCATTAATCAACTTTCTGATTTATTAGATGAAGGTGACGTCATTATCGATGGTGGTAACTCTTTTTATCAAGAAAGTATTAATCATGGAAATTCACTAGCCGAGAAAAAAATAAACTTTGTTGGCATGGGTGTCTCGGGTGGAGAAGAGGGTGCAAGAAATGGTCCTGCCATAATGGTCGGTTCAAATAAAAATCTTGATGAGAATCTGATTGATTTATTGTCATCAATCTCAGCAAAAGCTGCAGATGCCTGTATAGGTTTCTACGAGGGATTTGGTTCAGGTCATTTCGTAAAAATGGTCCACAATGGGATCGAGTATGCAGAAATGCAACTAATTGCTGAAAGCTACTTTCTATTAAAAAAATCAGGATATACAAATCTAGAGATAGCAGATTTTTTTGACTCCCTTAAAATCTTGAATCAATCTTCTTATCTGATTGAAATTACATCCGAAATACTTAGGAAAAAAGAGGGAGAGAAATTTATCATTGATTTAATAAAACCTTCTGCAAACAACAAAGGAACTGGAAGATTGACAGTGGAAACAGCTCTTGATTTAGGTATAACTGCCCCCTCAATATTTGCAGCTTATGATGCAAGAGTTCAAAGTAATGCCGGTGATTATTGGAAACTTGACGAAAAATTATTTAAACAAGACAATACAGTAGGTCCTCAAGGTAGTGAAAAAACAGAGATATTTAACTTAGTGGCAAGGTCTTTATACTTTGGAAGAATATCTTCAATGATTCAAGGTCTCACAATAATTTGGAGTTACAACGAAGTTAATAAATTTTCATTTAATTTTGTAGATATTTTTAAGAACTGGAGTGGTGGGTGTATTATCAGGTCTGAGATGCTCGATGAATTAATTAAAATTGACGACACCTCAGAAGACTTTTTACGATCAGAGGAATTGCATAGTTTACTTAAAGTAAATCTGGATGCTGTCAAAAACTTGGTTAGAGATGCGTTGTCAAAAGATATTGCGCTACCAGTTTTTTCTTCAAGCTTGAATTGGTACCTTAACTTGAGTTCTAGTGACAACCCATCAAATCTAATTCAAGCTCAGAGAGATTTTTTTGGGAGTCATACTGTACAGCTTTTAAGTTCAGACGAATACATACACATTGATTGGAGAAAAGATGAATAAAGCACTGCTACCAAAGGTCGCTAAACCCGTAAGATATCAAGTCAAGCTAGATGTTGACTTGGATAGCTTTAATTACAAGGGTTCTCAAACTGTTGATTTAGAGATAGTTGAAGAAACTTCTTCTTTTGAAGTAAATGCAATTGATATAGAGATAACAAATGCTTACTTAGTTGATTCAAACGAATCTCAAATTAGTTTAGATTGTGAATATTTAAGAGATTTAGAAAGAATTTCTTTCATTTCTAAAAACACTCTTTCAATTGGCTCATACTCTCTAAAACTTGAATTTACCTCAAATATCACAAATGATTTAAAAGGATTTTATAAAAGTCAGTTTTTAGATTTAAATAATAATGAAAAATGGCTCGCAACAACTCAATTTGAACCAACATCAGCAAGAAATGCTTTTCCATGCTGGGATGAACCAGAATATAAAGCAGTATTTTCAATGACATTAATTTCTGATAAAAAATATCTACGAATATCAAATGAAAAAGTTCTTGAAGAAAAAGAACTCGAAGATGGGAAAGTCCAAACTACTTATGTGGATTCAATGATAATGTCTACATACTTAGTAGCTTTTGTAATTGGAGAACTTGAGATTACAGAAATTGGAAATGTAGGTAACACACAAATAAGAATTATTCATAGGCCTGGTTTTTCACATCAAACAGGTTTTGCCGGAAAAGCTGGGTTGAAAATATTAGAGTTTTTTGAAAACTATTATAAAATTCCTTATCCAGGTTCGAAACTTGACCTCATAGCTATACCTGATTTTGCAATGGGTGCAATGGAAAATGTAGGTGCAGTTACTTTCAGAGAAAGCTTGCTTCTCATCGACGAATCTAAAGCAACTAGACAAGAGCTATCAAGATCTGTAAGTGTAATTGCACACGAACTTGCACATATGTGGTTTGGGGATTTAGTAACTATGAAGTGGTGGGATGGTATCTGGTTAAACGAAGCTTTTGCCAGTCTGATGGAGGCTATTGCCGCAAATGGGACTTACCCTGAATTCGAACAATGGAGTGAAATGAATTTATCTAGAAGTGCAGGCTTTGGTGTCGATTCGCTTAAAAACTCCAGACCGGTTGAGTTTGAGGTTGAAACCCCTGAACAAGCTGAAGAAATGTTTGATGTTCTTACATACGAAAAAGGGTCAACAGTTTTAAAAATGTTTGAGATGTTTGTTGGAGAAGAAGTATTTCAAGCGGGTGTACAGAAATACTTAAATAAATACAAATTTCAGAACACTCATTCATCGGACTTGTGGGATTGCCTTACTGAAGAAAGCAATATACCTCTAAACAAGATGTTGCCTACCTGGATTAAACAACCTGGTTTTCCAATTATTGAAGTACAAAAGGTTGGTGAAAAGTTTGAACTCACCCAATCTAAATTTCTGATTGATGGAAGTACTGATAATTCATTATGGGAAATACCAGTAAATGTTCGCTTTCTAGATAATGGCAAGATAAATACTGTCGTACAAAATTCAAAGAATTTAGAATTAGAAGCACTTGGTGAAGTACCTTTTATAAACAATGGCGGCTGGGCTTTCTACCACGTAGTTTATAGTCAAGAAATTTTTTCAAAAATTAAAGACAACTTTAAGGAATTAAACTCTCTTGAAAAGTATAGATTGCTGGAGGACACATGGAAATCAGTAACTGTTGATAAATTTTCAATAAACGATTTTTTAGAATTTTTGCCTCTTTATAAATCAGAGACAGATCCAAATATTTGGTCATATATTGCCGGAATAATTTCTTCACTTTCAAAAATTTTACCAGTAGAAAAAAGTGATTCTTTTTTAAATTATTTTAATAAGCTAATTGGTCCTATAAAAGAAAACCTGGGTCGTGAAGTAAGAGAATCTGATTCAATGGAAGTTAAAGAGCTTAGAGCAATAGTAAATAAATTAATTGGATCAATAGAAAATGATGCTGATTTTATTAATTTCTACAGTAGTAAGTTTAAGGATGGATCAATTGAAACCATTCAAGATGGAAGCTTTTACAATACAACCCTTTATCTTTCAGCTCTAGATGAAGAAATTAAAATCGAACATTTTCTTGAAAAATTCTTAAATGCTGGTTCACCTCAGATCGAAGGCAGATACAGAGCAATACTCGGTGCCGTACGAGACCCTAATGCTGGTGAAAAGATAATTAAGTCAATGCTGGATGGAACAATCAGAGGTGCTGATTGTCCATATATTCTGGCATCGATGATTACTAACAAGGTGAATGGTAAAAAATCATGGAAGGAAATCAAAAATAACTATAAAGGTTTGCTATCAGTTATGCCTGAATGGACTGCATCAAGAATTCTTTCAGGTCTTGACTCAATATATGATAAAGATTTAGGAGAGGATATAAGAACATTTATCCTAGAGAATCCCCTGCCTTCTGCAGAAAAAATGATGGCGCAAAAATTAGAGAAGCTTGAAGCTAATATGGAATTAGTAAAACGTATCAATAATTCTTTGGATGATAAAATCTTAGACAATTAATACAGGAACAGGAGTTAAAAATGAAACCTAGAATAGCCGTTTTTTTACAACCCCAACATGCTGAGTATGATCAAATTAGACAAGCAGCAATTGAGGCTGAGGAAATTGGAGCAGACGCGATTTATAACTGGGATCATTTTTATCCACTGTATAAAGAAGATGGTACTCAGTGGAATGAAGGTGAAAGAAGAGAAGGTAAGCATTTCGAGTGCTGGACAATGCTTTCAAGCTGGGGAGAAGTAACTAGCAAGGTAGATATTGGTCCCCTGGTTACCTGTAACTCTTATAGAAATCCTGAACTATTAGCAGATATGGCTAGAACTGTTGATCATATATCAAACGGGAGAGCAATTTTAGGAATTGGTTCTGGTTGGTTTGAGCAAGATTATGACGAATATGGTTATGAGTTTGGTACGGCTATTTCAAGACTTCATGCGTTAGAAAAGTCTTTGGAAAGAATTGTAAAAAGAATGAAAGAACTTAATCCACAACCAATAAGAAAGATTCCAATTTTAATTGGTGGCGGTGGAGAGAAAGTTACTCTAAGAATTACAGCGCAATATGCAGATATATGGCATGGCTTTGCAACAAAAACTGAAGAAAGGTCTGGTATAGAAACTGTCGCTCATAAAAATAATGTTTTAAATAATTGGTGTAAAGAAATAGGAAGGGATCCAAGTGAAATTAAAAGATCCATTGGGATTGATATTAAAAGAATCGACCTAGCTGACGAACTTATAGAAGCAGGCGCAACAGAAGTTACTCTGGCAGTAAATGGTCCAGGCTATGACCTTACAGATGTTAAAGAGTGGATAGCTTGGAGAGATTCAAAAAATTAAGATCTGATGGATATTTTAGTTATTCTTTTGGGCCTCGCGGCTGGGTTCATTCTTTTGGTTAAGGGTGCTGATGTTATGGTCAAATCTGCTGTTCAAATTGCACTAAAGTTAAAAATACCTCCATCAATTATTGGAGCTACGTTTATTGGTTTTGGAACCTCAGCTCCAGAATTATTTGCGAGCACAGGTGCTGCATTAAATGGAAATTTATCTTTAGGAATAGGCAACATAATTGGTTCAAATATTGCAAACTCATTACTTGTGGTTGCTGTGTTGTATTTGTTTATTGATACTTCATACAATAAAAAAATAGATCTTAACCCAACATCTGCCTTGTGGATGATGGTTGTGACAACAGTTTTTGTATCCAGCTATATTTTGATTAATGAATTTCCTTTTATATTAGGCATCACTCTATTAATACTTGTTGTAGCAATCACATATAAATTAGTAAATGAAGAAGCTATTGAGGATGAAGAGTTTATGGAAGAAACAATAACAAATGTATGGCCAAAAGCTGCATTATCTTTAGGTGCAACAATCTTTGGGAGCTCACTAGTAGTAAATAATGCAATAGATTTAGCTGAATTATTTGGAATATCATCTTTAATAATTGGAGTTACAGTGGTTGCGCTTGGAACAAGTCTTCCAGAAGTAGCTGGAACTATTGCTGCCGCTAGATTGAAAAAACCAGATATAGTTTTTGGAAATATTTTTGGTTCAAATCTTTTTAATATTGGTCTTGTAGGTGGTGCTTCTATTGTTATCCAACCAGGAAATATTGAATCAGATGTTTTAATTCAGATGTTTATGATGTACTTTGTCTCTTTAATGGTGATAATCTTTTCAAGGAGCACAGTAAAAAGAAGTTCCCTTGTAGGTTTCTCAATGCTGGGTGCGTATTCGTTATTTATATTTAGCTTGTTTTAATATTCTTAAATCGTAAAAAGACCAGCAGTCCAATGCTTGCAAGGGTTGCACCACCAATCTGATTCCAAGTAAATATGCCGATAGTTGCATCACCCATGCCAAACCTGAGTGTGTCTAGTATCATTCTTTGAACACCATACCAGATTGCCCATAGACCAATCCAAGAACCACTCCCAAAATTTAGATTCTTTTGTAAGTATCTAAATACAAAAAAGAAAAGAGTTGCAAGAATAAGGTCGTACATTGCAACATGGTGATAGGTTCCGCAAGTAATCTCGGGAGCAAAGCATTCAAGTGCATTGTGTTGCGGAGCTACATCATACCCAGGCTTGATTTCGTAACCAAACATAAAATCAGTTGCTCTTCCTAAATGTTCAACAATTGCTAGGTCCCCTATTCTTCCAATAGCAATACCCATAATTAATCCTGGGGCAGCATAATCACTATAAGTTTGAAAGTTTGCTTTACCTACTGTTACAATCCTCAAATATGCTGCGATAATACCTCCTGACATACCACCCATAATTGAATAACTACCTGCTACTGAAAATACATCATCTAATCCATAGCCTGGATCTCCTATGTGAGCAGGTATTGTAAAAAATCTCGCACCAATTATTGCACCAAAAATTGCCCAGGTAAAAGCATCTGAAAATAGCTGGTCATCATTTCCATCTTTCACACATAACTTAATCGCGTAAGTTGATCCAAAATAAAAACCGACTGCAGCAAATACTCCATGTAAAGAAAAGGCAACAGGTCCAATTTGTGTAATTGGTATAGGCGGATAGGTTATCGAAAAAAGAAATTCATTCATACAGCTATTCCCCTCAATGTCCACATTATGTCTGCAACTATTCCTAAAAATATAACAGCTAAATAAGTGTTTGAAAAGACAAAGTATTTGATCGGCTTTATATTTTTTTTATACAGGTTAAAAGATTTAAGCATTAGATTTGATCCTAAAAAAATGGAAATTAGTAAATAAACAATACCTAATTGAAGCACTGGAGCAACAGCTAATGAAATCAACACCGTTGCACAAGAATAAATTGCTATATATATTGTAGATCTTTCGTATGATTCCTGAGTTGGTAGCATTGGAAAATCTGCATGTTTATAATCTTCCTTGTTTTCAATTGAGAGAGCCCAAAAATGTGCCGGAGTCCACATAAATACTAATAAAAACAATAGCCAGGCCCCGATATCAAGAGTGCTACCTGTCGCAGTCCAGCCAATTAATACCGGAGCTGCTCCTGCAGCTCCACCAATTACAATGTTTTGATTTGTTCTTGGCTTAAGAATTAATGTATAGATGAAAATATAGAATTGATTTGCTATAAGCCCTATATATGCTGCTGTTGGAGTTGTTAGTAAATATAAAGTTGCAAAACCAATAATCCCGGTAATTATTGAAAATCCTATACCAGTAGATTTAGTGAGCTCTCCTGTCACGAGTGGTCTATCTGCAGTTCTCTGCATTAACTTGTCTCTTTCAATTTCAAAAACCTGGTTCATGACATTTGCACTAACAGCTAACAACGTTCCACCAACTAGCGTAGATAATACAAGCGTCAGTGGGGGCATTGAGTAAAGAGAGACTATCATGCTTGGTATTGTTGTGACTAACAAGAGTTCCACAACCCGCAGTTTTGAGAGTTTTACAAATTTTTTTACCAAAGAAATTTTTTTTGATAACATTAACACATACTACTTATGATTACACTATATATAGTTTGAACGCTATCCTTAAGGATTGTTTGAGATGAAATTGTTTAAAAGTAAAAAAATTTTTTTGTTAGGATTTATTTTCATAGCTTCTTGTATAGAAGATGCTCCCCTTGACTCGTTAAGTCCAGCAGGCCCTTATGCAAGAAGTATTGATGAACTTTTTTGGCTTACATTTTGGATTGCTGTAGGTGTCTTTGTAATTGTTCAAGGTGCACTTCTATTTTCAGTGTTTTATTTTAAGGAGAGGGAATCTAGCCCAGACCCAAAGCAAATTCATGGAAATAACTTCTTGGAAATTCTTTGGACGATTATTCCTGTATTAATTTTGGCAGCAATTGCTGTACCTACTGTAAAAACAATATTTGATCTTGCTCGTGAGCCAGAGGATGCACTTAAAATTGAGGTAATTGGTCACCAGTGGTGGTTTGAATACAAATACCCAGATTTTGGAATAACTACTGCAAATGTTTTAGTAATACCTGAAGACCAACCCGTCAGACTCGAAATGTGGTCAAATGACGTTTTACATAACTATTGGGTCCCTAAACTAAACGGAAAAAGATACCTAGTTCCAGGACAAACAACGTATCTTAATCTTCAAGCTGATTCTCCCGAAGAATTCTGGGCTCAATGCGGTGAGTATTGTGGATTAAGTCATTCAAAAATGAGAGGAAGGGTTATTTCTATGACTGAAAGTGATTTTGCTGCCTGGGTAGCAAATGAACAATCTTATGCAGAAAAAGAATTGCCTGAATCTTCCTTAGCTGCTGAAGGTCAACTTGTTTATCTAAATGCAGGCTGTACGCAGTGCCATGTTATTGATGGGGTGTGGGATGTACAAGGTGATAGAATCGCTCCTAATCTTACACATTTTGCAAATAGAAGTGTCTTTGCTGGTGCAGCCTTGAAAAATAATCCTGAAAATCTAACAAAGTGGCTTGCAAATCCTGCTGAAATAAAACCTGGTACTTTCATGCCTAATCTAGAATTAACTGAGAAAGAAATAAACGCATTAATTGCTTATTTAGGAACACTTAAATGACAAAAATTATTGAACCAAAAAAACAATCTAACATATTTAAAAGACCCTCTTCAGAAACAGGAATATGGAGCTGGATAACAACCGTTGACCACAAAAAAATAGGAATAATGTATGGATATGCTGCATTCTTCTTTTTACTTATCGGAGGCATTGAAGCCCTCTTGTTGAGAATCCAATTAGCTTCTCCAGACAATAACTTTTTAAGTGCTGCTGAGTACAACGCTATGTTTACTATGCATGGTACCACGATGATCTTTCTGGCAATTATGCCCATCAGTGCTGCTTTTTTTAATTATTTGTTACCTCTGCAAATAGGTGCAAGAGATGTTGCCTTTCCAAGGCTAAATGCTCTTTCTTTTTGGATTTTTATCTTTGGAGGAGTTTTTCTATATTCAACTTTCTTATTTGGTACAGCAGGAGCACCTCAAGGTGGTTATTTGGCAGAAGAAGTTAGTAGATTAGGTTCTGCTCCCAATGGTGGCTGGTTTGGGTATCAACCCAATGCTGGTTTTAAATACTCACCTGGTACAGCTATGGATTATTGGGCTATAGGTCTACAAATTCTTGGTATTGCTTCTTTAGTCTCAGCATTTAATTTCATAACAACAATTCTGAACATGAGAACTAAAGGTATGAGACTAATGAGAATGCCCGTATTCACCTGGATGACATTTGCAGTTTCATTTTTACTTGCATTCTCATTACCAATAATTGCTATAGCACTCTTTTATGTAACATTTGATAGACAATTTGGAACAACTTTCTTTTTGACCGAAGGTGGAGGTGACCCAATATTATGGCAACATCTATTTTGGTTATTTGGTCACCCTGAAGTATACATATTAATACTTCCTGCCTTTGGAATTGTCTCTGAGGTCTTACCTACTTTCTCTAGAAAGCCTCTTTTCGGCTATCCAGCAATAGTGTTTGCAGGGTTCGGTATAGCATTTATTGGTTTTGGAGTGTGGGCACATCACATGTTTGCATCAGCAATAAGTCCTGTAGCCCAAGCAGGTTTTGGGTTATCAACAATGGTTATAGCTGTGCCAACTGGTGTAAAGATATTTAATTGGCTTGGAACAATTTGGGGAGGTAAGTTAAAACTTAATACACCGATGCTATTTTCTCTAGGATTTATTGGTATGTTTGTTATCGGTGGACTCAGTGGAGTAACACATTCGATTGTCCCAGCAGATACCCAGCAAACCGATACATATTATGTTGTTGCACATTTTCACTATGTTCTTTTTGGAGGTGCTATGTTTGGCATTTTCTCAGGTCTCTATTACTGGTTCCCGAAAGTATGGGGAAAAATGTATAACGAAGCTTTAGGAAAAATACATTTTTGGCTCATGATAATTGGTTTTAACCTCACTTTTGGACCGATGCATTGGTTAGGACTACAAGGCCAGGTTCGAAGAACTTGGGTGTACGCAGAAGAGACTAATTTAGGATTTTGGAACTTAATCGTTTCTATAGGAGCATTCATCATTGCTCTTTCCATATTGGTCTTTATGGCTAACTGGATATATTCAAAGAGAAAAGGCCCAGAAGCTGGATTTGATCCATGGGATGCGCGAACAATTGAATGGAGTATTCCTTCACCAACACCAGTATGGAACTTTTCGAAGGCACCGGAAGTAAAGTCTCTTGATGATTTTTGGCATATGAAATATGATGAGGATGAGAATGGCAGACCTGTTAGGAAAGAAGGAGCAGATGCATTATTAGCAGAACTCGAGGAAGAAGGGTTAAACCCGTCAGAAGAGATTGTCCTTCCAAATCCATCATATTTTCCAATAATCTTGGCATCTGGACTTCCGTTCCTGGGCTACGCTGTAATTTATAAAATGCTTCCTTTAGCAATCCTTGGTACTTTGCTAATCCTTATCGGTAGCTTTGGATGGGGAACGGAGCCTTTAGAGGAAGAATTTATGGAAGATCTAGAAAATGAGTGACTCTCACTCATATCCTCATGAACCTACGGGCGTTGAAACTAGAAAACTAGGATTCTGGATATTTTTATCTACTGAAATACTTTTCTTTGGGACCTTAATAACTACATTTATGATCTTCAAGGGAAGAGATTTTCCTGGAATTAAACTTACAGATGTTTACGACATACCATTCACTTCTGTAAGTTCATTTGTCTTATTAATGAGCTCATTAACTATGGTTCTTGCTCACAATGCATTAGAAAACAATGATCAAGAAAAAACTAGGGTTTGGTTACTATCTACTGCCATGTTGGGTGCAGTTTTTCTTGCAGGTCAAATTTATGAATTTACTGAATTTTATCATAAGGGATTTGAGCTATCTTCAAATATTTTTAGTTCTACATTTTATGTTTTGACTGGATTTCATGGGTTGCACGTATTTATTGGCGTTGTTCTGCTTTTAGCTCTTTGGGGTATTGGCCAAAGACAAAAAGGACTCTCATTAGATGGTGGAATGAACTTGGAATTTGTCGCCTTATATTGGCACTTCGTAGATATTGTTTGGATTGTCCTTTTCACAGTGGTTTACCTAATCTGATGTCAGTTGATCACAAACCGCACCCAAAGCCTGCTCAATATGTTCAGATAGCATTAGTCCTAGGTGTTCTTACTGCAATTGAAGTTGCTTTATACTACACCGAAGACTTTGTTGGAGTGTTTACTGACCCTCTCTTGATAATTTTAGCTGTTGGTAAGTTTGTAATTGTTGTTGGTTGGTTTATGCACTTGAGGTTTGAAAACTCTCTGATAAACAAATTTTTTACTGGTGGAATGATTTTAGCACTCATCTTATTTGCAATTGTTATGTTCGAAAGAGCTGCTGCAAACTTTATTTGATGAGTAATTTAGTTTGGCACCCACACTATGACGTCTGGGCACTGATAGTTTCACTTATAGTTTTCTTTGAATACTCCACTGACAATTCTGATATTAAAAAAAATAAAAGAAGATCATGGTATTCGGGATTATTCTTCCTCTGGCTATTCACAGATTGGCCAATTCATGATATTGGTGAAAAATATTTATTCTCCGTACACTCAGCAGAACACTTAGTCCTAGCACTAGTTGCTCCCCCCCTGCTGCTAAATGGCTTGAATAGTGCACAAAAAAAATTAATTTCTGTGAAACCTTTAATTTCACTTTTGCAAGTAACAACTAAACCCGTGGTTGCATTTTTTCTTTTTAATTTTGTTATGGTTGGCATGCACTGGACTAATGTAATTAATTTAATGGTTACTAATACTCTCTTTCATTTCCTTATCCATGGAGTAATGCTTTTAGTTTCTTTGAATATGTGGATTCCCGTAATAGGACTAACCAAAGATATCAAACAACTAAGTGCTCCCGGTAAGATAGCCTATCTTTTTCTTCAGTCTTTGTTACCTACGATTCCGGCAAGCTTCCTAGCATTTGGAACGGAGCCATTGTATTCCGCATATCTTGAGGTTGAAAATATTTTTAATGTATCGGTTATTAATGATCAAACTATGGCTGGACTTGTCCTGAAATTGGGTGGTGGTTTAATTCTGTGGATATTTATTTTAATAACTTGGATGAGTTGGTATAAAACTGAAAAAACCTTCGATGATGTAGTTAGAACTTCAACTAACGACTAAAATTTAATAAGAATATTATGGATGAAAAACTTATAGAAGAAATTAGTAACACAACTGGTGTTCCTCAGATGCTAGTTTCGCGATCAGCTCAGGCGAGAGCAGAAGCTAATGGCGTTGACATAAATTCAATTCTTTCAAGTTGGTCCTCTGGAAGCCCCACAGCTCCTGTAGCAACCGAAGTTGTTGAGGAAGCTCCTGTAGCAACCGAAGTTGTTGAGGAAGCTCCTGTAGCAACCGAAGTTGTTGAGGAAGCTCCTGTAGCAACCGAAGTTGTTGAGGAAGCTCCTGTAGCAACCGAAGTTGTTGAGGAGTTTATCGAACCACCTGCAGATTTATTTTCAAAAGTTGCACGCGCATTACAGTATGGATCTTTATTTGGGATTATCACTGGATTTATTCAAGCAATTGCTATAAGTACATATCTTTATGATGGTTTGATTCTTGAATCTGAAACTTTCAATCTTATAACAGAATATAAGAAAACTACTTACATTGTTGCTTTAACACTTCTAACAACTTTTTTTGCAGTTATAAATACAGTTAATGTTAAGAAACTACTTGAAGCCAACTTTATTGGTCATGGCATAAAAACAAGTGATAGGGAATCAATCTTTCAAGGCACTGGGTTAGGGTTAATGTTTGGATCAATCACCGGATTCTTTATAACATCATCAATTGGTCAAACAATTGAGCCAATTCTTCCAGAAGATCCAACATTATTTTTGCTTCCAGTTTTTGGATCTTTTTGGAGAATCGTTTTAATGTCAACTCTTTTTCAGGCGCTAATTTCAGTAATCTCAATACTTCTGGGCGTACCCAAAGGTTTAGAGCTTTTTGAAGAAGAAGAAGCGGTTATTATTCGAAATAGAATCACTGGTTCAGCAGTTATTCCTTTAGGTGCAATTTTAGTTGGGGGTATAATTGCTGTACTTATATCTCAAGTTTTTATCAATTTTCATGACTATGCTCCACTATTTGCATTAATAATTTCAGCCGCAATTTTACTTTTCTCAGCTTTGATGAGCGCAGGTCCTAAAATAAAAATCACAAAGAACGAAGTTCTCATTACAGCTCTCGGAATAATTACCCTCACAATAATTATTGCTTCAGTTGCTGCAAGCCAACTTTAAATTTTATGAGCAGTGATTCTTTTAATGACCTTACACAGATAAATAAATATATTGAATCTGATCGGTGGAAAGATCTAAATAGAAAGTACTTACCAGAAGATATTCAAAAGTTAAGAGCACCATTCAAAACTATAAGTCCAATCTCAGAACGAGGGGCATCCAAATTGTGGAAGCTACTTAATCAAAAAGAACATTTTATATCTGGTCTTGGTGCATCTACTGCTCAACAAGCATTGCAGATGTTTAACCTTGACTATGAATTTATTTATGTGAGTGGCTGGCAAGTAGCTGCTGAAAGTAATAATGGAATTAATACATATCCCGACCTATCTTTATACCCATCAAACAGTGGCCCAAATTTTGTAGAGAAGATAAATAACACAATGCTACAAAAGATGGTTGAGCTTAAAAAAATTGAGGTTCCCCCAATAATTGCAGATGCTGAATCTGGTTTTGGAGGGGTTTATAATGTTTTTAATCTTACTTCACAGTTTATTCATTCTGGAATAGCAGGATTGCACTTTGAGGATCAGTTAGCTTCAGAAAAAAAATGTGGTCATATGGGTGGCAAGGTTGTAATTCCAACACATGAATATATAAATAAGTTAACTTCTGCAAGATTAGCCTCAGATGTATTGGGCTCTCCAATAGTCCTTATAGCTAGAACAGATTCATTAAACGCTAAATTAATGACATCAGATTTTGACGAAAGTGACAAACCATATTTGAGCAATAAAAGAACTGCTGATGGATATTACCCTATTGAAAAAAATCACGAAATGGCGATTTCTAAATCCTTATCATACGCAGAATATGCAGATGTCATTTGGTGCGAAACAAACACGCCGGATCTTGGATTTGCAAAAGAATTTGCTTCAGAAATAAGAAAGCATTATCCTGATAAAATTTTAGCTTATAACTGCTCTCCTTCGTTTAACTGGACAGACAAGTTTGCAGATGAAGAAATAATAAAATTCCAACAGAGTCTTGCTGATTTTGGTTATTCTCTTCAATTTGTTTCTTTGGCTGGATTTCACTCAATGGCAAGCTCCATGTATGAATTAGCTAAAAACTATAAAGGAGGGAACATGAAGGCAATTGTAGATTTACAAAAAAATGAACTAGAACTGTCTAAAGATGGGTACACAGCTATTAAACATCAACAAGAAGTTGGAGGAGATTATTATGAGTCGATAGGTGAGATAGTTATGGGCAGTGACTCAAAGCTACTTTCTAAAAAAGACTCTACAGAAGAACAACAATTTTAATACAATACATCTATGGAAAATTTTAAAAACAAAACAGTAATTATGAGTGGTGGCTCAAGAGGTATTGGTTTAGAGATTGGAAAGACATTAGCTAAAGATGGTGCAAACATTGTAATCTTGGCTAAAACAACTGAACCCCATCCAACCCTACCTGGAACTATATATACAGCAGCAGAGGAAATCGAAGCAGCAGGTGGAAATGCTTTACCAGTCGTTTGTGACATAAGATTTGAAGACCAAGTGGCATCGGCGGTTGAACAGTGTGTTGAAAAATTTGGTGGAATTGATATCTGTATAAACAACGCTAGTGCTATTCATCTTTCTGATACTGTAAATACTCCTATGAAAAGATATGACCTAATGCATAATATAAATGTTCGTGGAACATTTTTATTGAGTCAGCAGTGTATCCCTCATCTCAAAAAAAGCGAGAATGCTCATATTTTGACACTATCCCCTCCTTTGAACATTTCCAGGAAATGGTTTGGAATGACTTTAGCTTACACAACAGCGAAATACGGCATGTCACTTGTTGCCCACGGCCTTGCGGAGGAGTTCAAAAAAGATCAAATTGCTTCTAACTGTTTGTGGCCACGGACATCTCTTGATACAGCGGCAGTAAGAAATGTTATTGGAGCTGAGCTAGTGAAAGGTTCTCGTAAACCATCAATCTATGCAGATGCAGCATATGCAGTACTCAAAAGGAACTCAGCAGAGTGTACGGGGAACTTTTTCCTTGATCAAGATGTCTTAGAAGAAGAAGGAGTTACAGATTTTGAGCAGTATGCAATTCAACCTGGAGAAACTTTAGTTAGTGATTTTTTTGTTGATGACAATCCTGAAGATTGGATTCAAGCTTAAAATTTAGGATTTTTTTTCCTTCTTTTTATTTAAAGCTCTTTGGGTGGCGTTAAGTTCTGATTTTCTTAATCTGATTGATTCAGGTGTTACTTCAACAAACTCTCCTTCTGAAATAAATTCTATGCATTGATCTAAAGACATTAACTGCGGTGGTCTTAGTGGAATGGTCTCATCTGAGCCAGAAGCACGATGGTTAGTAAGTTTCTTTTCTTTGGTAATATTGACTTCAAGATCTCCTTCGTTATTTCTCTCTCCTATAATCATTCCTTCATATACCTCTGTACCAGGTGGTACAAACAAGACCCCTCTGTCAACCATTGCGAGACTTGCATATGGTGTAACTTTTCCATTTCTATCAGAAATTAACACACCATTAGTTCTTTGTGGAATTTCACCTGACCAAGGTGCATAACCATCAAATAAAGAGTTCATAATTCCTGAACCTCTTGTGTCGGTCAGAAATTGGTTTCGGAAACCAATTAAACCCCTAGAGGGGATGGAAAATTCCAATGTTGCTCTACCAAATCCATTGTTCATTAGATTAGTCATTTTACCTTTCCTTTTAGAAAGCTTTTCAGTAATCACTCCAACATAATCTTCCGGTGTATCTATAAAAACTTTTTCCATTGGTTCATTTTTCTTGCCGTCAATTTCTTTTATGATCACTTCTGGCCGTGAAACCATGAATTCATATCCTTCTCTACGCATAGTCTCAATCAATACTGCCATTTGCAACTCTCCACGGCCCCTAACTTCAAAGACGTCTGTTTTATCACTTGGAATAATCTGGAGTGAGACATTACTTAAAATTTCTTTTTGCAGCCTGTCATTAATATTTCTTGAAGTCACATATTTGCCTTCTCTACCCGCAAAAGGGCCATTGTTTACATGAAAAAATATTGAGACAGTGGGTTCGTCAATTTCAATTCTTGGAAGTGGGCTGGGATTGTCATTGCTTGAAATGGTATCTCCGATTTGGATATTGTCTATTCCAGCTACTGCGATAATATCTCCTGATTCAAGGGCTTCAACCTTTACTTTTTCTAATCCTTTAAATGTATATAATGCAGAAAACTTTTGGTTATTTATAGTTTCTTCTTTCCCGCATAAACTGTATTGTTTATTAAGCTCAAGAATTCCATTGTCTAATCTGCCAATTGCAACTTGTCCAACATAAGAGTCATAAGCAAGGTTTGTTACTAAGAATTGTGGAATTAATGTGTCATCAGTTTCAGGTCCACTAAAAAAACTTGTTATCAAATTAAGCAAAGGAATTAAATCTGTAGACTCATCTCCTAGTGACTCATGAGCAACTCCATCTTTTGCATTTGTGTATACGATAGGAAATTCGATTTGCTTGTCATTTGCATCTAAGTCAATAAATAAATCATAAACCTCTTCAACTACTTCATCAATTCGGGCATCAGATCTATCAATTTTATTTATCACCAATATTACAGGTAAGTTTCTCTCGAGGGCTTTTTTCAAGACAAATCTTGTTTGAGGTAATGGTCCTTCACTTGAATCAACTAATAAAAGAACTCCGTCAACTAAGTTAAGACTCCTTTCAACTTCGCCACCAAAGTCAGCGTGACCAGGTGTATCGACTATATTTATTTTTATATTGTTGTAGTGAATTGCCGTATTTTTTGATGTAATAGTTATGCCTCTTTCTTTTTCGAGATCACCTGAATCCATAACTCTTTCTTCTAACACTTGATGCTCGCTAAATGTTCCACTTTGCTGAAGAAGTCCATCAACTAATGTTGTTTTACCATGGTCAACATGGGCAATTATTGCTATATTTCTAATATTTTCTTTTGCCATAAGCAAGTAAGTATAGGGTTCTTATATTTTATAAAATATTAAAAAAATGATCTTTAAATTTAGTTACCAAAAAAGTCGATTATAGACTCCCAAGCCTTAACTTCAGAACGATAAAATTCTGAATATGAACATTTGCTACATGTAATAACTAAGAACTTTTGATTTTGAACATTGAAAAACTTAGTAAAACCCCCACTTGTCATTGAAACTGTTTCACTTGTATGTGGTTGAGAAATTGAATCTCTGCTTCTGTCTTTGTCTTTTTTTGCAATCACCACAGATGATGTGTTGCACTTGGGACAAGCCCATACTTTACTATCCATGTGCCAATAATAGTTGCTAAAATGTACCTGTGAAGAAAGTTCTAAGTTTATTCATTTTTTCTATTCTCCTTTTAGCTTGTGGAGCTGGAGATGCTTCCTCTGAGGAACCATTAGTGATTCGAATAGTTGATGATGAATTTTCTCCCAAAGTCATCAATGTTCCAGTTGGCTCAACCGTGATATGGGAATCAGGTGGGTCAAATAACCATAATGTAATTGCTAGTGATGGATCGTGGCAGGCTATTTCATCTGACTACTTTGAATATGGAATTATTACAAAAGGTGACCAATATGAATATACTTTTGAGGAGCCAGGGGTATACGAATATTATTGCCCATATCACGGTACAAATAATAAGGGGATGGTTGGAACCGTCATTGTTGGCGATGTAGAGTACAGTGCACCTGTAGAAAAGGTTGTTGTAGAACTTAGCAGCAATGTGCTTGAAGTCGGAGATAATAAGCAATTTAACACAATTCAGGAAGCTGTTGACTCAGCACTAGAAGGTGACCTAGTTTTAATAAATCCTGGGGTATATAACGAAAGTGTAACTATAACAACTGATTATTTAACAATTAGAGGTACTAATAGAAACTCTGTAATTGTTGATGGTGAATTTATGAGAGAGAATGGTATTCAGATTTATGACACAGATGGAGTTAGTGTTGAAAACTTATCCGTTAGAAATTTTTCACTTAATGGAGTCTATTGGAACGGTTCAAAAGGATTTAAAGGCTCTTACTTAACAGTTTATAACAATGGTGATTATGGAGTATATGCATTCGACTCTACAGATGGAGTTTTTGATAACATTTATGCCTCTGGTCATCCTGATAGTGGTATATACATTGGACAATGTTATCCGTGTAATTCATTAATTTACGATAACGTTGTTGAAGGAAATGCACTTGGATACTCAGGAACTAATGCAGGTGGACACCTTTATTTATATAGAAATATTTGGCGAGATAATATGTCAGGTATAGTTCCAAATACACTTGATTCAGAATTAAATCCACCAGGTAGAGAAACAACAATTATCAGCAACTTAGTTGTAGACAATAATAATTATGATGCACCAACAAATCGTTTTGGACTTGTTGCACGTGGAATGGGAATTGTTGTTCCCGGAAGAGTTGGAGATATTATTGAGAAAAATATTGTTATAAATCATGATAAATATGGAATAGTTGCAAGTCCTATGTTGGATGCAAAACTCTATTTTTCCCAACACGTCCAAGTTAAAGAGAACTTGGTTCTTGATTCAGGATATACTGATTTGGCATTGGCAGGTCCGTGGGGTCCGGGGAATTGCTATGAAGATAACATCTATCAAACATCGACACCTCCTCTTCTTGAACAACTACATAATTGTTCATCATTAGAAAATGACAATTTGTTTTCCAGGTTTCCCCTACAAGGTGACGTATCAGGATTAATGATGCTCGCTGGATTTTTTGCAGATGCTCAAAATGAAGAACTAGACAAGAATAGATATAAGGAATATCCGTGGCCTAAAGAGCAACTCAATATGACTTTTGATAATATTAAAACCCCTAGCCCAGCTATAAACCTGTTTTACGTTCCTAGCATTGACACTATGGAACTTCCATACGATCTTGTAGACGAGGATTTAAATAACTTATTTGAAGCTAAAAAGGAGATAATAATGAGTGGAGTGCCTATTTCAAGCCCAAGTATTTGGCAATTATTGTTTCAACTATATGGCTATTTAATGCCTTTTGTGCTTTATGCAGCATGGACAGCATTAGCGTTATATGATTTGAACACTAATAATCAGGTTTCGGGCGGTAGAAGATATATGTGGCTAGCCTTAGTATTTTTGGTGCCATTTTTCGGAGTTCTTGCGTACCATCTAGTTGGTCCAAGCTCAATATCAAAAACTATGAAATATGCTGCCATAGGAGGAGGACTAATAAGCTATTTAATAATCCTCATCCTTACAGCTGTTATAAGTGGTTTAGTTTAGTTATAAAGATATGACTTGATCGGGCATATTGCCTGATAATGCTTGGTATAAGTCTGGGAAACAACCTGCTGCTACTCCCTCAACAGTTCCTTCTGGAGTGTAGCCTCCATCAGCATTTTCAGTAGCTAAACCTCTTTGGTTTGCACATTGGTCACACATCATTAAAAGCATTCCCTTTTCAGCTGCTATTTTTGCTAGCCTTTCTCCTTTTGGATTTCCTTTTTGAAGTAACATTGTGTTGTCATCAAAAAAGAAAATTCCAACAACATCTACTCCATGGTTACCAGCTTCTAGTTGCGGAAGTATCATCTCCCCAACTTTATAATTTGCTGCATTTGGTGAGTTTAAGACATAGGCTACTTTCATTTTTCCTTCTTTAAGTTTATTTTTAATACATTATATTAAAGATATGAGTTATCAGAAGATACTTTGCTACGGAACACTTAATCCAGATCTCATCTATTTTATAGATGACCTTCCGGTTGCTGGAGGAGATATTAGAGGCAATGATTATCAAATTCGTGCCGGTGGGACTGCTATTAACTGTGCAAAAAATATTGCTAATTGGGGAATAGATGTGTCAGTACTTGGCAATAGCATAGGTAAAGACTCATTAGGCTCTTATCTGATAGATGAATTAGATAAGAAAAACATATCTCATGAAAACATACTCTTTTCGGAATTGCCAACACCTACCTGCTCTATCTTTGTTGACAAAGATGGCGAAAGAACCATAATTTCATCTGGTTACTCTAAGTGCACGTGGAATGAAATTAAAGGGATTAAAGACTATGACTCTTTACTTATTGACAGGTATTCTATTCCACATATAAAAGACAACATCTCTGAAATAACCGATAGTGGCGTTTTTGTTGTTCAAGCAGGTTATGAACATACAATAGACTATAAGATTGATTTCTTAGTTGTTAGTAAAGATGAAATAGACGTTGTTGAAGCTGAAAAATTACTAAATCAAGATTTAGTATCGAGAATATTACTTACTCACTCAAATCTACCTGCTAGATTAATAAGCTCAGAGGGTGCGGTTGAAATAACTCCTCCTGATTTTAAAACTATTAATTCAACAGGAGCCGGTGATGCTACAGCGGCTTATATAGCTGCCCATGGAGTAGAAGATATTATCCTAACTATCAAAAATGCTTGTGCAGCTGGAGCAATCACTGCTGGAACTAATGATATGCCAACACTTAAAAAGATTGAAGAAATATCAGAATTAGTTGAAGTTACTCCTAGGTAAAAATTACGCGTTCTTTATAGAATATAGTAAAATAAAACAATGGCTGTGAATTATAAAGCTCCAATAAAAGACATCGTATTCGGATATCAAGTAATCAACTCTTATGATGTTCTGTCAAAAATTAGCCAGTTTAGTGACTTTTCTGAAGACATAGTTATACCGACTATGGAAGAATGTGGAAAATTTGCCGAAGAGGTTTTAGCTCCAATAAATGCCATCGGTGATGAAAATGGAGCAACAATCAAAGACTCTGTGGTAACAATGCCTGATGGTTTTGTAGATGCTTATAAGAAATTTGCAGAGGCTGGTTGGTCATCAATCTCTCTCCCGTCAGAAATAGGTGGTGGTGGAATGCCTGTAGTTTTGTCAGGAGGAACATTAGAAATACTTAGTTCTGCAAATCTTGCTTTTGGACTAGCCCCAGGTTTGAGTGCAGGAGCAATATCAGCACTCAACTTTCATGGAAGTCAGGAACAAAAAGATAAATTTCTTCCAAAATTAGTTTCTGGAGAGTGGACCGGAACAATGAATTTAAGTGAACCACAGTCTGGATCCGACTTGGGAACAATCACTACAAAAGCTGAGAAAAATGAAGATGGTACCTATAGCATCACTGGTACAAAAGTATGGATCACTTTTGGTGAACATGATATGACAGAAAATATTATCCATTTAGTTCTAGCTAAAGTACCTGGTTCACCAGAGGGAACTAAGGGGATTTCTATGTTTATTGTCCCTAAATTTATGGTTAATGATGATGGATCTCTTGGTGATCGTAACGAAGTTAAATGTTTATCTATCGAAGAAAAATTAGGAATTCATGCAAGTCCGACTTGTGTTATGGAATATGGTGGAGATAAAGGTGCTATAGGCTATTTAGTTGGAGAAGAAAATAGAGGTTTAACCTACATGTTTACAATGATGAACGAAGCCAGAGTTTGGGTTGGCGGTCAAGGACTTTCCTGTGCTGTGCCTGCACTTCAAGGTGCGGCTCAATATGCACGTGATCGTGTTCAAGGAAGACCTGTAGGAATGAGTAAGGAAGATGCAAAGAAATCAACAATCATTGATCACGCAGATGTAAGAAGAATGCTTATGACTATGAAGGCATATACGGATGCCATGAGATATCTTATGTATGATAATCAGTTGATGATGGATCTAGAGTATTTTGCAGAAGATGAAGAAACTAAATCTTTTGGTGAAGAACGGTGTGGTCTACTAACTCCCGTTACTAAAGCCTGGGTTTCTGATCTTGGTGTTGAGCTAAGCTCAATTGCGATACAGGTCTATGGAGGCATGGGTTATGTTGAAGAAACTGGGGTAGCTCAATACTTAAGGGATGCAAGAATTGCGCCAATTTATGAGGGGACTAATGGTATTCAGGCATTAGATCTCATGTTTAGAAAATTACCTTTAGATGGAGGTCAAGCAATGCAACGTTTGTTATCTGAGGTAAATGAAACTATTGAAACAATGAAAACTGGGGATGAGGACTTACAAAAGATGGCTTCTCTTTTAGATAAAGAAGTCACTAATTTATCTGAGGTAACTCTTTGGCTGGGTGGAAAAATGCTTGAAGGAGAGCTTGTAGATGCTAGCTCTGCAGCAACCCCTTACATGAAAATGTTTGGCCAAGTTATCGGCGGTTATTACATGGCTAAAGCTGCAATTCTAGCTAAGAAAAAGTTTGAAGAGACTAATGATGAGTTCTATGCAGATAAGATTACTCTTTCTAATTTCTACATGGAACAATTGTTACCTCTGGCATCAGGATATACTTCTTCAATCAAAGCTGGTAAAGAAGATTTATACAGTATTAAATCTGAAAATTTCTAATTGATTGAACTTTTAAAAGATAAAACTAATTCAATTGCGCTAATCGGAGCAAGTAATGACGAGAGTAAGTACGGATTTAAAATACTACTCGATCTCAAACATAAAGGACATGAAGTTTTACCTATAAACACTAAAGAACATGAAATTCAGGGTATCAAAGTCCATAAAGATGTTAAAGAGATTGCTGAATGTCCCTCAATAATTAATTTTGTGGTACCGCCAGGTGTAGGATTTGAAATTACAAAAGATCTTGTCGCCAATGGCTATGACAACTTTTGGTATCAGCCAGGTGCAGAAAGTGAAGAAATTTCAAACTTTCTTAAATCAGAAAATAAAAATTATATTGATGATAAATGCATCATGGTTGTAGCGGGACTAATCGATAATTACTAAAAAGTATTAATCAACTTTTTTATTGATTTCAGTTAACTCTTCAAATGATTTTTCTAGCTTATTTTTTCGAGTAGTCTTTAGTTTTTCGAAAGATTCTACTGTTTGATCTAATCTTTTTGTAACATCATCAAAAGATTCTATAAATTTGCTGATTTCGTTCTTTACTTTTTCATGTGCCAGGAGAATATTCTTAGTATCAGTCTGCAAGCTAAATAACTTCATTGAATGCCTTATAGTCTCTAAATATGCCATAAGTGTTTGAGGACTTACTAAAATAACTTTTTTTGCAAAAGCGTATTGAATTACAGGTGTTTTGTTTGCACCAATTTCAGATGTTAAAAGAAAGTGATACAAATTTTCAAGAGGTATATACATTAATACAAAATCTACGGTGTCTTCCTCTGGTGAAATGTATCCCTCCCTTGAAGAAGTTTCATCGATTTTAGTTTTAATTGCTTTATCGATAAATTCTTTATTTTTAATTTTTATACTATCAGTAATTTGCTTTCTTGAAATTTCGTCTAAGGTTTCATCTTCTAAGTCAAGATTTAATTTTGATAGCTGCATATATAAATTCAAGGGAAACTTTGAATCCATATTGATTGTTTTATTATCAGGTAAATAAAATGTAAAATCAGGCTTATTTCCACTTTTCATGATTTTTTGGGATTCGTAATGAATTCCATCTTTATATTCCATGATGCTGAGTAAATCTTCTACTTGAAACTCGGCCCATTGACCTCGACTCTGATTGTTGTTAAGTACAGATATAAGATTTCTAGTTTGTTGGTCTACTCCACTAATTGAACTTTTAATTTCTCCTGTTTTTTCTAAAAAGTCTTTTACAGTTCTATCTGATTTATCAAGAAGCTTATAGATTTGAGACTCTTCATTTTCAATTAGCTCACTTACTATTCCCTTAATTAAATACTCATCATCTTTTTCAACAACTTCGTCTTTTCGAGAAACGATATAGATAATTACAAACATAAGTACTATGTTCAATGCGTAAATTACAATTTCCATGATTCAAGAATAGCAATAAGGGTAGACAATTATTAGAAAAATACCTTAAGATTGCTTTATTTAAACTGTATCAAAAATCTTTTTAAAGCTAAATTTAAAGTTTTCAGCAGAATAATTATTCAGAATAAAGTCCTTAGCGTTTCTTCCAACATGCATTGCTTCATCATAATTTTCTTCAATATACTGGATTTTTTTTGCCAAACTTTCAACATTATTACTCTCAAATACATAACCTGTTTGACCATCAATTACAATATCTCCCATTCCAGGTGCATCTGTCACTAGAACTGGGCAGGCTGTAGCTTGTGACTCAAATATTACTCTTGCAAGACCCTCTGATACTGAAGGAAGTATCATTAAATTAATTTTTGAATAAAAGGATTTAACTTCTTTTCGATCAACTTCACCAAAAAATTTAACGTTTGCTTCAAGTCCGTGGTCACTAATTAAATTTTTTAAGAAACTGAGATACTTTGCATTCGGCATTGGCCCTACAATAAGAAGTTCTATATTTTCTTTTTTTAAAAGCTTCATGGCTTCAATGATTAAGTGCGGTTTTTTTCTATCTGTGACGCTTCCAATAAATAAAATTTGAAATGCTGTATTGACTCTGTTGATTTCTATGTCTTTAAAATCGTCAAAATCGACCCACGCTGGGAATCTTACAATTTTTTTTGTTTTATTCATTTTTTGAACTTGAGCTTCTGTCGAGGATGAAACCGCTCTTATAATATCTGCATTTTTTATGGTATATGATGCAAGTTTTATGAACAACTTTCTATAGATTCTAGGGAAAATTAAATTTTTCTCCAAACCTAGTGTCTCTATGAAATCTCCGTGTGTTTCTACTATAACTTTTATATTTTTATGTCTCATCTTGATAATAAACATTGAGAGAAAGCTTGATACTGGGTCCTGAAATGAAACTACCTCTATTTTTTTTCTTTTTATTATCTTTGAAATAGAGAAGAGAGAAAGAAAGATTATTTTAAAGTAGTTAATAAACCTGTTTGATGTTTTCTTATAAAAATATAAATCTCCATTTTCTAGTTTTATTTCCTTCTTCTCGTTTGCAAATGCAACAACATTAAGTTTGCAAACTTGTGATAAAAACTCGAATTTTTTTTGCATGTTATCATCTAGCGGAAGCTTGTATGTAGTCGGTGCTATAAAAAGGACATTCTTCATTCTTTAAAAAATGCTTCTAGTTCATCGATTAATTCCTGATCATGTGTCCATGGAATAGAATGAGCAGCATTATCAAAAATTAGCTCCTTAACATTTTCTAAATTCTTAATTACATCCTGAGATGTCTCTTCTGGAACTAAATTGTCTTTTCCACCTGTAATTACAAGTGTTTTAGTCTTTATTTCTTTTAACCAAGGTCTTGCGTCATAAGGAACGACATACCTACCTCCGTCTTCATATATAAAATCATCTTTTGATTTATGTAAATTATTCCAGGCCCAGTCTGTATATTCATTTTCTAATGCACCTGTTTTACGAAGATGTGAGTATTTTGATTTTGAGTTCATGTTTGGAAATAGTCTTTCTCTAATCCTTACTACCGCTACAAAAGCTTTAAATAGGGGCTTATCTTTATAGACTGCCCCACCTAGCCAACTAAAGGGTGTAATTAAAACCATTTTATTTATTAATTTTTCTTTTTTTCTTGATATGCTCAGTGCCACCGCACTTCCCATCGACCATCCGACTAGGTTGCACTTCTCTACTCCTAGCTGTTCTAAAATGCTTATTACTATATCTGCATTCTCATCTACATCCCATCGTTTCCAACTTGCATCTGATTTACCATGATTTTTCATATCAATTGCAATGAAAGAATTTTTATGATGAAAATAGGGAAGAACTTTGAACCAACTGCCTAGAGAGTCAGAGCCCCAGCTATGAAGAAACACTATTGGTAGTGTGTTCTCAACAAGTGATTCTCGAATAAAATATTCTTTTTCTCTAATGAAGACAGTCCTACCCGGTATTTTTGATGGATGAATCTGAGTTAAACCCTCTGTGCTATCGGACTTAGTTCCAATTAAATTTTTTATTACTGTTGCTACTGCAAAAAATTTTGTTAATTTTTTTATCATTACTATTAGATAATATTTATCTTTTCGATATATTGGTCACTAATCTGACCTATTTCCCAGAGATTTAACCCCATTGTTTCCTTTATTACTTGAATATTAACATCTTCTTTTTCAGGGATGGCTACAAGAAGACCTCCACTAGTTTGTGCATCGCAACAAAGTTTTATAAGGTTTGTATCTTCTGTATTGTCAATTATTGAGGCACTAACATGCTCGAAATTTCTTTGACTTCCAGATGAAAACAATCCCTTCTCTAATAGTTCTTTTGCACCATTTATTGCAGGAATATTTTTGCTATTGATAATTGCTCCTAAGTTAGTACTCTTCAACATTTCACTTAAGTGGCCAAATAAACCAAATCCCGTAATATCAGTTACAGCATGGGCATTGTAATTATGTGCAAATTCTGATGCCGTATTGTTTAGGCTTGCCATTACTTTCGTTGCTTCGTTTACAACTTTCGAATCCGTTAAATCTTTTTTAATAGCAGTAGATATAATCCCTGTACCTAAAGGTTTGGATAAAAATAATTTATCCCCCTTTTTTATAGTGTTGTTAAGAAATATCTTTTCATTAGCCGTTCCTGTTACTGAGAAACCATATTTAGGCTCATTATCATCTATGCTGTGACCACCTATTACAGAACACTTTGCTTCTTCCATTACATCTAAGCCTCCTCTAATTACATCGCCAAGAATTTCGAAACTTAAATGGTCACGTGGCCAACAAACTAATTGTAAAGCTGATAAGGGCTCTCCTCCCATGGCGTAAATATCAGACAGGGCATTTGCAGCAGAAACTCTTCCCCAGTCATAAGGATTGTCCAATACAGGTGTAAAAAAGTCTACTGACTGTATAAGATTTTTATCCGAAGCAACAACTACTCCAGCATCATCTGGATTATTTAAACCAACTGAAACATTACTTCCAGCTAAAGCTTTATGATTTTTAAATTGCGACAAAACTTGTGCAAGCTCACTAGGAGATAATTTGCAAGCTCAACCAGAACCGTGGGAGTACTCTGTTAGTCTCATTTCACCTCCTATTTAAATTCGTTCAACTTTTCAATTTCAATTTGTTTAGTAAAACAGTCTTGTATTAACTCTAAAATTGGGCTCTGGTTATATGTTTTACTATCGATTTTAGAAACAAACTTTGCATGTTTAGCTGTTGAAATTACAAAAACTGTATCTACGTCATATATCTCATCAATGGATATCCGACTCTCCTTAACCTTAATTTGATTGTTGCTTCCAAAAAGAAGGATGTATTGTCTAGTTATTGAATCTAAAATTCCAAGTTGTAAATCTGGAACATATACTGTGTCCCCTTTTATCCACCCAATTGAGAATGTTGGACCTTCCAATACTATATTTTCTCTATTTAAAAGCAAAGCATCTGAATATCCATTTTGTTCAGCTATCCGTGTTTGAGCAATGTTCAGAGCATATGATGTAGATTTTGTTCCTACTACCTGATTATCTTCTAATGCAAAATCACCTCCAGGATGCCATGGACTAGGTTGTGATTGTAAAGAGTAATGTTCTGGGATTTCTACAGGTTCTTGGTGAAAAATATAAACATCATAATCACTTTTTGATGTTGATCTACTTATTATCACTCTTACGTAGCCTTCTGCATAGTTTGAAGCTAAGAGGATCATATCTTTTTTTATTTCTTCAAAATCGATATCATCAAACAGCATTTTTTTTGCAGATTGCTTAAATCTTTTTATATGGCGGTCTAGAGCAAAAAGATAGCCTTCATGAATTTTTATTGCTTCAAAAATACCATCACCCCTCCAGAAGGATAGATTTTGAATTGGAACAACAAAATTAGCTTCTTCTACTTTTGCACCATTAATAATGAACATATTAAGAATATCTCTCTCTTATGTAGGTGTTTGTTATAGGCATTCTTCTGTCTTTACCAAAAGCTCTTTCTGTTAATTTTACTCCAGGTGCTACTTGTTTCCTTTTATATTCATTTTTATCAACTTTTTCTAACACATCGTAAACAATGTTGTTTTCTATACCGGAAGCAATTATTTTTTCTGATGAGTAATCAGATTCAATATACATTTTCAATATCTTATCTAGTAATTCGTAATCTGGTAAAGAGTCTGAATCAAACTGATCGTCCCTTAATTCAGCACTTGGTTCTTTAGTAATTGAGTTTAAGGGGATTACTTTTGATTCTTTGTTTCGGAATTCAGCAAGTTTATAGACTTCAGTTTTGTATACATCTTTAAGCAAGGCAAAACCTCCTGCGAGATCACCATAAAGAGTAGAGTAACCTACAGCCATTTCCGATTTGTTGCCTGTAGACAAAACCATAGCTCCTAATTGATTTGAAAGACCCATGATTATATTTCCCCTAATCCTTGATTGAATATTCTCATCAGTAACATCTGCGAGAGGTTCTTCCAAGCTATCTTTGAGTAATGTCCTTAGGCTCTCTACCGTTTCCTCGATTGGAATAACCTTAAACTCTATCCCCAAATTATCTGCAAGCTGTTGGGCGTCGTCTAAAGAACTGTCAGGATTATATTTTGAGGGCATTGCAATTCCAATCACATTTTCTGGACTTAGAGCATCTACTGCTATTGTTGCTGTTAAAGCTGAATCTATACCTCCAGACAAACCAACAAGAATCTTTTGAAAGTTATTTTTACGTACATAATCTGAAACTCCAAGTTTAAGTGCTTCATACATTGACTCCAGTTCATTAAAAGTCTCTTGAGAAATTAAATTTGGAAGCTCTTCCGTCTTTGTGTTAAGTGTGAGTTTTGAATCAGAGATAATATCTTTTATTTGTACTTCCAAGTCCAAAGTGAAAACTTCCTCTTTAAATTGACTAGCTTGATAAATTATTTTACCGGATGAATCAACTACAAAGGAGCCTCCATCAAACACTAATTCATCCTGCCCTCCAACCATATTTAGATATATTATTGGAACATTTAGTTTTTTTGCTTTCTCCATAACTTGATTACGACGAGAGTCAATCTTATTGATATCAAATGGAGATGCATTTATATTTATAATGATTGAAGCACCTGATGCGACCTGTCGGTCAGCTGGACCATTATCAATCCAAATATCTTCACAGATATTTATTCCTATTGCAATATCGTCATACCAGAATAAATCTGCTGGGTTATTTCCTTTAGCAAAATACCTTGCTTCATCGAAAACCGAATAATTTGGAAGAAAACACTTGTGATATATTCCTTTGACATCTCCATTTTGAACAATTGCAGCAGCATTAGAAATTTTTCTATCAAAGTTGTCGGTTGAGTCTTCGTTAAGACTTCTGTCTACAAAGCCAATAATTGCACTGCTTGATCCAGAGTACGCAGCAATCTCTTCAAGAACTGCGAAATTTTTTCCAATAAAGCTTTCTCTTAAGAGAAGGTCTTCTGGTGGGTATCCCGTTATTGAGAGTTCTGGAAAAATTACAACATCAGATTGTATTTTTTCTGCTTCTTCTAATGTATCAAGAATTTTAGATTTATTTTCCTGTATTGCCCCTACTGAAAATGAAAGTTGTGCTCCGGTTAGTCTAATTTTTTTTGTATTCACAATACAATGATAGATTGATGATTAACTAAGAAGATACTGTAATTTTTATATCTTTTGACTCTTCAATCCACTTTGAAACACGTTTTACAGAAGGCATTCTGTCTACTATTTTTCTCTTTTTATTAATTAATTCCATGGTCTCGTGAAGAGAATCTGGATTTCTTCTTTTTAGCTCTGCGATGCTTTCAATTCCTGCAGCTTCTAAAAGGTCGGCATAATCTCTTCCTAGGTTCTTGATTTTCATAAGCTCTGCCCTTTTTGCCCAATGTAAAAGTTTTGGAGATGTTATACCAGTTTCTTTTGTCAGTAATGCTCTACCTGATCTAGTTGAGGCAATTTGAAGAAAAGTGACTGTGGTCCGAACCCTTGCTCTCCTCAGCTTTGTTGCTTCGGTGTGAGTCATACCATTTATAGAATCAATTGAAGTCATTATTAGATTTTACAAAAAAATAAATATAATTTAATTAAAAAATAGAAGAGTTTTTCCCACTCTAAAAATCTTTTTGTTCATCAAAATCTGTGGGTCTTAGAAAATTAAAATTAACACTTTTAGTTTTAAATTCTGAAGATTCAAAAAAATTAATTAAATCAAACTCACCAAATACAGAATCTACCTCATCAGAAGTGTTGTCTTGCGTGATGAGTTCTAATTTGTTCCAAAAATATTTAGGTACAACTACTGGGTATCCAAATTTGTAACGATATTTTGGTATCATCACCTCATCAAAATCATGCTTTGTTTCAAGTAGTTTTTCAATTACCTTGCGGTCAACTGAGGGTTGGTCACCTAAGAATATGAAAACATTTTCATAATTTTTATTATGATTTATGTGGTGCAAGCCAGTTCGTATTGAAGAAATAATTCCCTCTTCCCAATTTTCATTTATCAATATCGCAGCTGACTTAAAGTCAACTTTTTCGGTAATTGTTTCGTTCTCGTATCCAAGAACAACTACTGTTTCTTCAAAAAAAGTAGAAACAGTTTCAATAGTTGTTTCTAAAATCGTAGAGCCTTTGTACTCAGCTAATTGCTTAGGGAACCCCATTCTGAGTGATTCCCCAGCAGCTAAAATTATTGCTGCATTCACATTGCAACCAAACTTGAAAAACCAGAAAAAAGAATTAACAAAATAACTTCAATATTCCTTAACATATAAACTTGCTTTAGACCTGAACCTAAGCATACAAGTGAAAAAATACTCGTTGCTACTAAAACTATTCCTTGTAATGCCAAAGAGTCAAAAAAGAGTATCGGCGCATTCAAAAGTATCGGTATTGAAGAAAAACCGTAAATGATTCCTATGAACAATAGGTTTGGATCTCTTCTAAAAAAATACTTTAAAACAGCGAAAATAATTAGGACAGATACTACAACATTTATAAATCCAAATAGCTGAGTTGTAATGAGAGAGTTTACATTATTTATAGACTCAAAACCTTCTTCAACTTCAATAATTAAAGTTTGGAAATCTAACACAGCTTCCTGGGGAAGTTGTGAACTAGATTGTGAAACCACTTCCTTTAAATACTCAACTAAGTTTTTAAAGAAAGTGGTTACCGCTAAAGTGCTGATAATTGAACCGGAAAGCCATATCGCTATGCTTTTTTGTAATGAAGACTGGTCTGTAACCAGCTCTCCATAAATGTTCTTATCAAGTTGGAGCACTCTATAAAAAATTGTATTGTTTTTCATTTTATTTATTTATACCTTAGAATCTAGTGTATGACTATAGCAAAGTTAATTTCATACTGTATAGCCATTGCAATGACAGTAGTAATATTTTGGGCACAAAGTCAAGTTTCAATTCTTGATTCTCCTATACCAGAACTTCCATGGGGTGTTGTCTCCTTAGTAGACCTTTATGCTGGATTTACACTATTTGGATTATGGATTATTTATAAAGAATCTCTCTTAAAAAGTTTTTTTTGGATTGTAGGACTTATAGTCTTAGGAAACCTAACAACAGCTGTTTATGTTATTTATAGCATTAGAAAATCAAATGGTGATGTAACTAAGTTTTTTTTAGGTGATAAAAACTAATCTTTTTTTAGGTTGTCTAGAAGGATTAAAGAAACATCTCTTACTTTTACTGACTCACCTTTTCCAAGCTCCTTAACGCCATCATCCATCATTATGTAGCAAAATGGGCAGGCTACAGCAACTTCATCTGCACCAGTTTCAATAGCTTCCTCTGATCGTTCAATATTAACTTTTTTTCCTGTTGACTCTTCCATCCACATTCTTCCGCCTCCAGCACCACAACAGAAGCTGTTTGTACCCTGACGCTTCATCTCACGAACCTCTATACCCCCTATTGATCCAAGAATCTCTCTAGGGGCTGTATATACGTCGTTGTGTCTACCAAGATAGCAAGAGTCATGATAAGTAATTACATAAGGATTGTCACTCGTACCAACTTCAATTTTCCCCGACTGAACTAGTTCAGTTAATAATTGACTGTGGTGTATAACTTCAAAGTTGCCACCAAGCTGAGGATATTCATTAGCAATTGTATTAAAACAATGAGGGCACTGCGTAATAATCTTTTGAACGTTTAGATTGTTCATGTTTTCAATATTTTGAATTGCTAATTGTTGGAATACAAACTCGTTACCAGTTCTTCTTGCTGAGTCACCAGTACAAACTTCTTTTGTTCCTAAAACTGCATACGAAACACCAGCACGTTTTAAGAGTGTTGCAACAGCTCTAGTTACTGGAACATTCCTATCATCAAAAGCTCCTGCACATCCTATCCAGTACAAATACTCTACTTCTTCTTTGTTTTCTTCTTCTAGAATAGGTACATCAAATTCTAGTTCCTCAGACCATTTCATTCTATCGTTTTGAGATGCTCCCCAAGGGTTAGATGAGTTTTCCATAGCAACATATGCTTTTCCTAATTCTGAAGGAAAATCGGAAGCCATTAATGCGAGGTGTCTTCTCATATCAAGTATTTTGTCTAAAATTTCTATATTTACAGGACAAATTTCATCACAGGCGCGACATGAAGTGCATGCCCATAATTCTTCTGGCGTAATTCTTTCAAATACATTTGCAGTTTTAACCTGTAAATCCACAGGAGTAGATACTGTTGCAGGAACTGGTGGAGAACCGGACTCAGACATTACTTGACCAACTTTCAGAATGATTTCTCGTGGGTCTAGTGGTTTTCCAGTTAAATTAGCAGGGCAAACAGATGTGCACCTTCCACATACAGTACATGCATCTAAATCAACTAGTTGTTTCCATGAGAAATTTTCGATTACTTCTGCACCTACGGTTTCAATGTCTTCCGCTTCCAATAGATTTCCGATATCTTTCATTGCGCCTTTTGGTCGATCTTTAGGGCTAAGGAACATATTTACTGGAGAGGTAATGATATGTCTAAGCTTTGATTGAGGAAGAGATATTAGAAAAATAAAGAATGAGACTACATGAAGTATCCAAGATACCCTATGGAAAAGAACTCCATTTTCTATGGGAAGAATCTCAGCAATGAAATATCCTACAAAGCTCCACTTTTCATATTCGGGAAAACCTTCTACAATAATTCTTCCTGCCTCTGTGGTTAAACCAGAAATACCCATAAATCCAAGGAGACCAAGAGTTAAATAGTCATCCATTTTTGTTTTAACTTTTATTCTGTACTCCGTGCCAAAAATTCTTCTAAAAAGAGCCCAAGCTATCCCAAATAAATAAACTAAAGATGCTAATTCAAGTGCAAACGAATAAATAAAATAAGTAGTACCTTGAAGAAACTTCAATGAAGGTGGCATTAAGTGATGGATTTCTAAAGTTATAGTTCCTGCAAACAAACCAAGAAAGCCAATATAAATCATTGAATGCATCAAACCTGCAGCGCGAAACCTCAGTACTGTTCTCATAAGAATTCCGTCAAAAAAATTTTTGATTTTAGAAATTAAAGAAGTTTTTCTTTTTTCACTTGTACCTCTAGCCCAATTCTTTGCTCTTAATGAAAATAAATAACCACTAATAAAAACTGATGAAGCACTCAAAAGATAAAATGCATACTGAAGGTATTTTGGAATATTTTCAAAAACCCTTCTGCCCTCTACAATATCTCCTTCAGGAAAGATGTAACTAGCCGCCCACAAAAATAAAGTTCCAACAGCTGATCCTGCAGAAAAAAGAAGAACATAATCATTTACTTGTCTAGATTTTTTTTGATTAATCATTAGCTATTTCTTGAGAAATTGTTTTAGATCTATTTGTAGCGGAGTTAATTGCATTGAGAATAATCTTATCAAAAGAATCGTTTTCTAGCGAATCGAGACCCGCTTCTGTTGTACCATTAGGAGATTTAATTTTATCAACAGTTTTAGTAAATTCATCATTTGAAAGTAAAGAGGGTAATGACTTCACTAATTCTCGTACAATTTTATTAGCTTCACTATTGTCTAAACCAGAGGATGTGGCTGCATCAACTATTTTTGCTGAAAGCTCAAAATACCACGCTGGTCCACTCCCATATATAGATGTAATTACATGAAATAAACTTTCATCGTATTCAGATGTTTCTCCTAGTTCATTAAGAATTGATAAAAAAGAGAGATAGTCTTCATTGTAGTTTTTTGTATAAGGAATGAAACCAGAGTTATTTTTTATTGATAAATTAGGCATCAACCTAATAATTCTATTGGCAAAATATTGTTCAAGATATTTAATTTCTACACCAGCTAAAACTGTGCAGATCAATACATCTTCAGAGATCTTGTTAATGTTTGCTTTTATAAAATCTTGTATGTCTTTTGGTTTTATACACAAAATTAAGACTCCTGTGTTTATAGAATCGATTTCATTCTTAACAGGTAAGTCGTGCAGTGAAGATAATTTAGGATTTTGATCGTATAAATACAAGGATAAATCTTTATTAGCATTATTTAATCCAGAAACTAACGATGAACCTAAATTACCTATGCCAACAATATGAACATCAAGATTTTCCATTATTTAATAATATCACTATTAAAAGAAATGTATATCTCTATGATTTTTTGGAAATATAATAAAAAAGTTTGCATAAAATTAAAAGTATATTATATTTTATATAAATCTAAGTATATTTACTTAGATTATGTATATAATAATACATAGATAAGGAAGGATATATTATGAGTGGAACATTAACAGCTTCTTCAGTAAAACCTGGAGTAAGGCGATCTAAAAAATACACATCTGGTCGTGTTTGCGAATTTGCAGCATGTGAAACACAAATAAGTATTTACAATAAGAAAAAATTTTGTTTCTTGCATTCTCCTGTCTCCTATCCGAGGGTAAGAGGACATTTATCAAGAGACCAAGAACCAAATATTTAATAACTAATAAATTTTAAGAAAGGAAAACAAACATGGGAAAAGCAGTTGGAATTGATCTTGGAACTACAAATAGCGTGGTTGCAGTACTAGAAGGTGGAGAGCCTGCAGTAGTTGCTAATGCAGAAGGGAATAGAACAACACCTTCCATTGTAGCTTTCAAAGGGAGCGAAGTTTTAGTAGGTGAACTTGCAAAAAGACAAGCTATAACCAACCCTGACAACACAATTAGATCTATAAAACGAGAAATTGGTACTTCATGGAAAGAAACTTTTGAAGGTAAGGAGTATACTCCTCAAGAAATCTCAGCAAGAATTCTTCAAAAATTGAAAACAGATGCAGAGGCATACTTAGGAGAAGATGTCACAGAAGCCGTTATTACTGTACCAGCATATTTTAATGATGCTGAAAGACAAGCAACTAAGGAAGCAGGTAAAATTGCTGGCCTAAATGTTTTAAGAATAATTAACGAACCAACAGCTGCCTCACTAGCTTACGGATTAGAAAATAGCGAAGACCAAAAAATACTAGTTTATGACTTAGGTGGAGGAACCTTTGATGTGTCTGTATTAGAAATATCAGAAGGTGTATTCGAAGTGAAATCTACTGCAGGTGATTCGAAACTAGGAGGAGATGACTGGGACCAAAAGGTCATGGATTGGTTAGTTGAGAAATTTAAATCCTCAACAGGAATTGATATCTCTACAGACAAAATGGCTATGCAGAGAATTAAAGAGGGAGCAGAAAAAGCTAAAATTGAACTTTCGTCAACAAGTGAAACAGAAATTAATCTCCCTTTCATAACTGCCAATGACTCAGGCCCACAACATTTACTAGAAAAACTATCTAGAAGCGAATTTGAGAAAATAACTTCTGACTTAGTTGAAAGAACTAAAGCTCCAGTAAATAAAGCAATTGAGGATGCTGGATTATCATATTCTGATATTGAACACATAATTTTAGTTGGGGGTTCTACTCGAATTCCATCTATTCAAGCTTTGGTTAAAAGTATGACTGGTAAAGACCCTCATAAAGGTGTTAACCCGGATGAGGTAGTTGCTTCAGGTGCAGCTATTCAAGCTGGGGTATTAAAGGGAGATGTAAAAGATGTATTGTTACTTGATGTAACTCCTTTAACTTTAGGTGTTGAAACCAAAGGTGGAATAGTTGCAAAGATGATTGAAAGAAATACAACTATACCAACGAAAAGGTCTGAAACTTTCACAACTGCAGAAGATGGACAAACAGAAGTAGAAATCCATGTCTTGCAAGGTGAGAGGGAAATGGCATCTGGGAATAAATCTCTGGGTAAATTTAAACTTACAGAAATTCCTTCTGCAAAACAAGGCACTCCTCAAATAGAAGTTACCTTCGATATAGATGCTAACGGTATTGTTAATGTTAATGCAAAAGATCTAGGCACTGGGAAAGAGCAGAATATCACCATCACAGGAGGAAGTGCTCTTGAGGATGATGAGATAGAAAGAATGATTAAAGATGCAGAAACTCATGCTAATGAGGATGCTCAGAAAAAAGAACTTATTGAGACTCGAAACTTGGCAGAGGGGATGGTTACTTCAACCGAAAAAATGCTAGAAGAGAACAAAGAAAAAGCTACCGATGAAGAAGCTACTGCTATTACTGAAGGAAAGGATTCACTCTCTAAAGTTTTAGAAAATGAAGAAGCGTCTTTAGAAGATATAAAGAATGCAATAGATGAGCTGACTAAAGCTAGCCAGTCATTTGCTGAAAAGTTATATGCTGAAGCCCAACAAGATGCAGAAAACAACTCTTCAGATAATCAGGAAGATGGAGACGTAGTTGAAGGTGAAGTTGTAGAAGAAGATGAGTAAGGATGTTAATGATTCTGAAAATTTAGAAACTTCAGAGGAAACTTCAGAGGAAACTTCAGAGGAAACTTCAGAGGAAACTTCAGAGGAAACTTCAGAGGAAACTTCAGAGGAAACTTCAGAGGATATTACAGTTCATACTGTTCCACTAGAGCAGTATGAAAAAATGAAAGATGATTACTTAAGACTTGCAGCTGATTTCGATAACTATAAGAAACGAGCTGAAAAAGAAAAGAGCATGAGTGCAGTAACTTCTCTTTCAATGATTATATCTTCCTTACTTCCCTTGATTGATAACTTTGAAATAGCGATGGCTCAAGAAGAAACTCCAGGTGAAATTTCTGCGCTTTATAAAATGGCACAGGCATTTTTAGATACTTTTAATGTAAAAGAGGTGCCAGGAAAAGGTGCGCCCTTTGATCCTTCTTATCATGAAGCTGTAGAAAAAAGCGGTGATGGAGAGAAGGAAATTGTTGGCGAAGTTCTAAGAAAAGGATATCAAATTGATAGTCGCCTTTTAAGGCCGGCAATGGTGAAAGTCCATAGTGAATAGGGACTGGCTAGAAAAAGATTTCTATAAAGTCTTGGGTGTTTCTGAAAATGCATCTGTTGATGAAATTAAGAAAAATTATAAAAAGTTAGCACGAGAAAATCATCCTGATTTAAATCCTGGTGATCCAGAAGCTGAAAAAAGATTTAAAGACATCTCTGAAGCAAGTGCAATCCTTACCGATCAGAAAAAAAGACAAGAATATGACCAAGTTAGAGCAATGGGGCCATCTGCTTTTAGCGGACAGGGTGGTTTCAATGTTGATGACCTTGGAGATATTTTTGGAAACTTGGGAGATATTTTTGGTTTCGGCGGAGCCGGGAGAAGAAAAGGTCAGAGCTACCAAACAAATTTAACCATATCTTTTGTTGAATCAGCATCAGGATTAGAAACAAATGTGCCATTAAGAAAAGAAGTAGCCTGTACAGACTGTAGGGGAAATGGCTCAGAAAATGGTACTGCCTATCATACTTGTAATATTTGTGGAGGAACTGGTCAGACAGCCTCTAACCAAGGTTTTTTCTCATTTGCTCAGCCTTGTCAAGCTTGTAGAGGTCAAGGTAGCGTAATTGATAAACAATGTAAGACCTGTAAAGCACAGGGAATTGTAATAAAGAATGAAACGGTAAAAGTAAAAATTCCAGCAGGTGTTGATAATGGAACAGTTATTCGACTTAGAGGATATGGTGGACCTGGGGACAGTGGTGCTCCAGATGGAGACCTCCTTGTGCAAATTACTGTAGAACCACATAAATTTTTTAAGAGAAATGGAAGTGATTTAATATTAGAAGTTCCTCTTCTGTTTACTGAAGCTGCACTGGGATCGACAATTAAAATTCCGACATTGGAAAAAACAATCTCACTTAAAATACCTTCTGGAACTCCTAGTGGTAAAACTTTTAAGGTTAAGGGAGAAGGTATTTCTCCCCAAGGCAGAAGATCTGGAGACTTATATGTAAAGGTATACTTGAATCCACCACAAAACCTTTCAAGATCTGCAAAAAAGCATCTTGAAAAATTTCGTGATCAGTTTGAATCTGGTGATAATCCAAGGGATTATTTAAATGAGTAAAGAAAGCTCAACTGCAATATACTTTATTTCAGTTGCTTCTACTCTTTCAGGTATTCATCAACAAACAATACGTACATACGAGGAAAAAGGTTTAATTAAGCCCTACAGAACTGGAGGGGGTACAAGAAGATACTCTCAAAATGATATTGATAAACTAATACAAATACAGGACTTATCACAAAGAGGAATAAATTTAGATGGAATAAAAATAATCTATGAAATGAGAGATAAAATTGAGGAATTGCAAAAAACCGTTCTATCTCTACAACAAGAAATTAGCCAGGAAAAAATACAACATACTAAAAATGAAAAAGATATTCACCAAAGCTACAAAAATGAAATAGTTAAAAAAACTGAAAAAACAATTAGAAGGAAGTTCTAAAATAAACTTTATGGATACAGGAAATATTATCTCATTTTTAAAAAAATTTAGTTTTGGTCGCTTAATTGGTTCTGGAATACTCCTCAGAGTTGTGATAGCTATAGTGGATGGTATTTTTGCATTAGAAATCAATGAACTTCCTAACTTTAATTTTTATGTATTCGGCCTCGCTCTGGCTTACACAATACTTTGGATGTTTAATAAAAGCTATATCGAAGAAGAGTAGTTAAATAATTCCTCTCAAAGAATTACAAACCTTGATTTTATTAAGAGTTTTGCTTTTCTTGGAATACTTGTAATAAATGTAATATCATTTGGTTTACCTGTTACGGCTATATTTAATCACCCCACTTATGGTGTTGAAAACTTGCTTATCTTTTTATTTAGCTTTTATGCTTTTTGATAAAAGCTTCAATTTTATTTTCTAAAATTGGAAGTGTTATTCCTCCATCACATAAAACTTCATCATGAAAATATCTGATGTCAAAGTTATCACCAAGTTCATCTTCAGCTTTTCTTCTTTGTTCTTCTATTTTTAGTTGACCCATCTTATAAGAACAAGCTTGTCCTGGCCAAGCAATATACCTATCTGTTTCAACATTTGCATTTAGTTCCTCTATAGGTGAATTAGCTTTAAAAAACTCTACGGCCTTGTCTCGAGACCATCCCATACCATGCATGCCAGTGTCTAATACCAGTCGACAAGCCCTCCAAGCATCATTACCAAGTCTTCCAAGCTGTTGGACGTCATTAGAGTAAAGACCCATTTCATTTGCTAGCTGTTCTGAATACAATCCCCAGCCTTCTACGAAAGCAGTTGAAGCAACATATCTCTGAAAATCTGGAACATCTTGTAGCTCTACAGCAATAGTTCGATCTAGATGATGTCCAGGTATAGCTTCATGAAAAGCAACAGATTCGGCTTCAAAAATACTTTTTGTCTCAGCTTTATAGGTATTTAAAAAGTAAGTTCCATCTCTAGATCCGTCTGGTAACGGAGGATAATAATAAGCAGGTGGTGCGTGCTGTTCTGCTGCAGTGGGTACTGGAAGAACTTTGCAGGGAGACTTTGGAAACACTGTAAACCATTCTCCTAATGGTCTATATGCTCTCTCTATAGTGTCAACAGCAAGTTGTAGCATTTGTTCCTTACTTTCGTACCTCATTGATGGGTCTGTTTGCATTTTATGAATTACGTCTTCTGGTGTATTGACCCCATCAAAAACATCTTTTCCTATTTCAAAAAACTCTTTTTTTAATCTTTCAATTTCTGACATACCAATTTCATGTACTTCTTTTACTGTTGTGTTTTTATGACCTGTAAATTTTCTCAGACTTCTTAAGTAGGACTCTTCCCCTCCTTGAATCCACATAACTCCTGGTTCATTGTCAGACCTACCATTAGGAAGGTGTTCAGTTCTTAAAAGTTCTAAGTATGATAAAACACTTGGCCTTATGTGGGTTTCAATAATTCCCATCGCTTTATCTTTCCAGTTAGAAATTTCAGATTCAGTTATCACAGGGGCAAAATTGACTAGAAGTAGTGGATCAGCTTCAAGACTCGTGTCCAAGTAGTTTTCTAGTTGGTCAATTGTTCTTAAAAGATTTCTCTCAGTAGCCACCCTATTTTTATCTAAACCTAATTTCTGCACACTCGCTATTTGATTAAATAATCTTTTGTAAAGTTCAAGTCTTTTTAAAAGTAAGTCTGCAGACTCCAAGTCTGGAACAAACATTTGCTGATTGTAATCAATTAAAAAACCTGTAAAACCTGCTACTCCTGCTGAAAATTCCCAACCTCTATCTAGTAAGGAATCTTTTTGTGAGCTAAGTGCAAACTCAAGCATTCCATGCGTTACTTTTTCTCTATTGGTTAGGGATTCGAAATCGATTGCAGTTAATCTTGTTGTAGCCTCGTTTACTGAATGCATTTCTTGGTCAAACTTTTCTTCTGTGAGTTCTTCAATTTTATCAAAATAACTTTTGTGCCCCCTCATTATGGCCGAAGTAGGTGAAGAGTCTAAAGAGTGTTGAAAAAAATCATCCGATAATTTTACTAACTGTTCATTTGCCATTGTTTTCCTTTTTTAAATTTTGAATCTCTACTTCCAGTTTATCTAGTTTTTTTGCTAAATCATTAATGGTTACATCCTTGTCCCCAAAACTATAAATAAAATATGAAGATACAGCAGCTGTAATTGTTGCAATAAAACCAATACCCATGATCATCAAGGCACTCGCAATTATGCGACCAAGATTTGTCAGTGGTGTAATGTCCCCATAACCTACTGTGGTAATTGTGACTAACGCCCACCATAAGCCATCACTATAAGTTTTTACATCTGGTTCAGATATATAAAAAAGAAATCCAAAGAAAAAAATAATACCTATTGTTGCGTAAACAATAAACCGCAATCCTTTTGAATTAAATATAGCTTTTACTGTTGAAGCAAATCGATTAAGCAAGGCTGCTAGTCTGAAAAACCTTAATCCGTTTAAAAGTCTTGGAAGTCTTGCAAATCTTAAGAATCCAGAAGACTCCAGTCCCTCTGGAACTATTGGAAATGAGAAAATAACAATAATCAATTCTATTTTGTGAGATTTTATGAACTCAATCTTGTTTTCTGAAAAGTAAAATAAGACTACATACTCTATTAAAAAAACTGCCCATATTCCCCAGTTTAAATATAAAGCTACTGGTTCTAATGTTTGCTGTGTGTACTCTATTACTAAAACGGGTATCAGCATTAGAACAGAAATCATTACAGGAACTTCAAAGAACTTTTCTGCTTTTTGGTATGAAATTTTAGACATAAAACATTATAAAACTAATTTACAAGCTTTTAATTACAAATTGCTCTAATAAAATATACTATATGAAAAAAGTTGTAGTGAATATATTCTTAGTTACATTAATGACTTCTTTTTTACTAATTATTTTGTACCCTCAAGATACAAGAGAAGAAATTCAAAGTGAAGAAACGATATTACCTGATATAGAGACTCCAAAAATAACAATCTACATTCCTTCCGAAGAAGACTACATGAAACAAATTAAACAGCTTACAGAAAGATATGATCTTTCTTTAACTTCATCAAAGCAAGCTGCGTATTATGACAATCTTTTAGGAGACATAGAAATTCAGCTAAACGAAATAGCCCAAAAAAATGCAACAATCTATGCATCTCTTGAATTTAATAAATTTAAAAAAGAGCATGATGAAATTAGAGGAGTTTATTTTAATGGGTACTTATTCAATAACCCTAATAAAAGGGAGAGTATAGAAGAGATTTTGATGAGTACTAATGTAAATACTCTCGTTATTGATGTAAAGACTGACAATGGGCATATACTTTTTGACACTGATGTAGAAGAAGTTTCGTATCTAAATAATGAAAGAGTTAAATTCTCTAAAAATGAGATTCAAGATCTTAGAGAAATTAAAGATCTCTACTTAATTGCTCGATTAGTAGTTTTTCAAGATCCTTTATTTGCAAAATTTTTTCCTGATGAGGCAGTATTTGACTCAAGATTAAATAAGCCTTATTCGCAAAATGGACAATTTTTTTTAGACCCATCTAGTGAAAAAGTTCAAAATTATATTGTAAATATTGCAGTAGAGGCTTGCAGACTTGGTTTTGACGAGATTCAATATGATTACATCAGATACCCAGACTCAAATAATAAATTTATGAGATTTGATACTAAAAATGATTTTGAAAATAGGGTTAATAATATAAATTCATTTCTTTCAAAATCCAGAAAAATGCTACATAATGAAGGCTGTTTGCTCTCAGCAGATACTTTTGGTTACATTCTTACAAATAAACAGGACGGAGGAATCGGCCAGAATCTTGAAAGTATTGTTGAAAATGTAGATTTTATATCTCCAATGGTTTATCCATCACACTACACAAATGGCTCCTTTGGCTATCAAAACCCTAACAAGCATCCATATGAGGTCATAACAGCTGCACTAACAGATGCATTGGACAGAGGTATTGATAAGGATAAGATCAGGCCTTTCTTGCAGGGTTTTTGGCATAGCAATGAAGATATTAGGAACAATATTAAAGCTGCCTCTGACTTAAAAATGGACTGGTTGATTTGGAATATATTATCAGTGTATGAATTAGATTCATTTAGTAAACTAAGTGAATGACATTTAAAAATACCTTTAAAAAAAATCTAGATTCTATACATAAACAACTTACAGAAGTTAGCGATTGGATGTACGAAAATCCTGAGCTTGGATTTAATGAATTTAAAACATCAGAATACTTGGTTAAATTTATTGAGTCTTTTGATGGAAAAGTTGCCTACCCAACTGGAGGTCTTGATACCGCTTTTGAAATTACCTATGGTAGTAAAGGGCCTCTTACTGTTCTCTGTGTTGAATATGATGCTTTACCTGAAATTGGTCATGCATGTGGTCATAACATAATTGCAACTGCATCAATTGGAGCGGGTCTAGCTATAAAAGATCTCGTAGAGGATTTAGGTATAAGAGTTAAATTACTTGGCACCCCTGCAGAAGAAGGTGGTGGTGGAAAAATTATACTCCTTGAGAATGGAAATTTTGAGGATGCTTCATGTTCTATGATGATACATCCAGGATATGAAGATGTTGTGAATCCGACTTTTACAACCATTCAGCAATACAAAGTGGAATTTTTTGGTAAAGATGCTCATGCTGCTGGTGCACCTGAGGAAGGTATAAACGCCTTAGATGCTCAAATCCAGCTTTTTGTAAATGCATCAACCTACCGACAACAAATGGTATCTACAAATAGAATGCATGGCGTCATCACCAATGGGGGCTTTAAGCCAAATATTATTCCCTCCTACACAAGTTCCGAATGGTATCTTCGAGCATTAAATGAAGGTGATTTATTAAAAATTGAAAGTGATTTTAAAAATTTTGTAAATGCAGCTGCAATGGCTACTAAGTGTGAGGTAAAAATAGAATCACCAGATTACAGATACACAGAAATTGATAACAATAAAGTAATGTATGAACTTTATAAAGAGAACTCTACAGCTGTAAACAGGCAAATGATACTGCAAAGTCAGGCAGCTAGACCAGGGCTTGGATCAACAGATATGGGAAATGTATCTCTTGCAATGCCGTCTATTCACCCCATGCTGTCTATAGATTCTGGTGATGCTGTTAATCATCAACCTGAATATGCGGCTGCTACATTAACTCCAGGAGGCCATAAAGCAATCTATGATGGGGCGTATGCAATGGGTGCAACAATAATTGATTTAGCTGAAAAAAATCTATGGAGTGAGCTTTAAAGAATTTGGCTCAAAAATAACTTTGTTCTGTCGCTCTTTGGATTGTTGAAAAACTCCTCTGGGGTGTTTTCCTCAACTAGTTGACCATCATCAAATAACATTACCCTGTCAGCAACCTCTTTAGCAAAACCCATTTCGTGGGTAACGACAATCATAGTCATACCTGATTTTGCTAGTTCTTTCATCACATCTAGTACTTCTTTAATCATCTCAGGGTCTAAAGCTGATGTTGGTTCATCAAATAACATTATCTTTGGCTCCATTGCAAGTGCTCTTGCAATAGCAACACGTTGTTGCTGTCCACCCGAAAGTTGTCCAGGAAACTTATCTGCTTGTTCAGGAATTCCTACTCGTTCAAGTAATTCCATAGCTTTTTCCTCAGCTTCAGTTTTACTCTTTTTTCTTACCCAAATAGGAGCTAGTGTAATGTTTTGTAAAACAGTTAAGTGTGGAAATAAATTGAAGCTCTGAAACACCATTCCAACTTCTGAACGAATAGCTTCAATATTTTTTAAGTCATTTGTAAGTTCTATTCCATCAACGAATATCTGACCATCTTGATGTTGTTCAAGTCTGTTTATGCACCTAATGAAAGTTGATTTACCAGAACCAGAGGGTCCAGCAATTACTAAAACTTCACCTTCGGCAACATCCATGCTTATACCCTTAAGGGCTTGGAAGTCGCCATACCATTTTTTTACGTCAACTGATTTGATTATGCTCATAATTATCTCTCCCCTAATCCTAATCGTTTCTCAATTTTCATGCTTCTTCTTGCGAAGCTGTATGTAAATAACCAATAAAATATTGCACAAAAAAGTATGTTCTCTTGTATTGTTCCTAGAAAGTTAGCACCTTGTGACTGGTTAGGTATTACTTTTGATCCGATGTATAGAAGATCAAATAGCCCTACGATAGCTACCAAGCTTGTATCTTTAAATAAACTAATAACCTGACTTACAATTGGAGGAATAACAGCTCTTAATGCTTGTGGCATAATTATTAATGTTATCCTTTGTAGTGTGCTCAATCCGACAGCATCAGCAGCCTCAAATTGACCATTACTAATAGACTGAAGCCCACCTCTCACATTCTCTGCTAAGTAAGCTGAACTAAAGATAGCTGTAACAACTATTGCTCTCAATACTTCATCAAACTCTACTCCCTTGGGCAAAAAGAGTGTGAGCATAACACTTCCAAAAAAGAGCCAGGTAATGAAAGGTACTGATCTTACTAATTCAATTACTGCGGTACAAATTATTCTTATAACTGGAAGTTTGGATGTTCTTCCTAGAGCTAAGATCACACCAAAAGGAAAAGATATAGCAATTCCAAAAAATGCAATTAGCCAAGTTAATGTAAATCCTCCATAGATCGAAGACCCAGGAACAACTATTAATGATTCAGATGATGCTCCTCTCATTAGCAATATAAGAATAAAGACTGTTACGCTCCATACGATTGAAAGATTTTTTGCCGACTCTTTAGAGTTAGCAATTGTTGGAGCTACAGAAATTAATAGCCAAGTTATAAAAAATAATATTTTTAATTGCCTTAATACTGGGAGAAAGAAAATCACTATGGTTAAAACCAACATTCCATAGGTAATGTATCTTTGATAGGGTACTATTTTCTCATTATTTAACATTCTTATAGCAAGAATGCCTAGTACTGAGAATCCCACTGCAATAGGTATATCTAATGTTAGAATATTTGACATTCCAAAATCTGGTTTCCTGTATATCCAGGAAACTATTACTAAAGGAGCAAGTACCCAAGATGAAAGAATTAATCTACTCATAGAATTCTTTCCTTTTGTTTTCAAAAAACTTCCAATAATATAAGCAAAAATCATACAGCCAAAAATAATTGTCCAAGGAATAGTTGTTGTGTTTGCCAATGGGAGGAATGGATCAGGATCTACTCTTTCATTGTTGGCTGTAAAAGTTACGGTAGGAACTTTGATAATCCAAATAGAGGCAACAACTAAAGAGATGTATAAAAAGCTGATTCTATCTTTTACAATCGCAGTTTTAGGGTAGGTTTTTCTCAATAAGTATACGGCAAGAAGCAAACCAACACCTAAAGCTATGCATATATATCTTGTGTTGCTGCTAAAAACTTCGACACTTGTGCCTTCAACATCTACATTTGTAGGGGCAACTAAAACAATAAATAGGAAACTACTGATTCCCTTAAGTAATCCGTCACACCATTCTTTTACTAACACTTTTTCTTTAAGAGAGTTGAAACCCCAACTAAGCCCTAATAAAAATATTAATAATCCAACTGTTATCCATACTCTTATAAAATCTGATTCTGGATATGCCTGCACCATATACAGTTGCAAGTTGTATGTAACTGCAGTCCACTCTCTCTCTGGAGATATAAAAAAACCAATTATTGATCTAAACACACTCACTACAGCAGCAACAGAAATTAAGGTTAAAATAGAAGAACTTAAGCTTGAAAATAAATTTTCTTTAAGCCATCTAGATACTCCAGCAAACTGTACTTCTGGCGGGCTCTCTAAGGTTTGATTATCTTGCATTACCTCTCCACCATCTTCATTTTTCTATTGTAGTAATTAATAATTGATGAAAGTATAAGACTTACTGTTGAGTAAAATGCCATCCAAATTAAAAATACAGCAACCGTTTGTCCTTCTTGGTTATAAATCGTTTGACCCACTGCAACAATTTCTGGAAAGGCAACAGCAATTCCTAATGATGTGTTCTTTGCTAAATTAAGATACTGGTTACCCATTGGAGGTAGCATAATTCTAAGAGCCTGAGGTAATACAATTAGTCTTAAAAGTGAACTTCTTTTTAAGCCCAATGAAAGTCCAGCTTCTGATTGCCCTTTAGCTACAGCCATAATTCCTGAACGAACAACTTCTGATATGAATACTGAAGTGTATAGAATTACACCCATCCATGTTGCAAAATAGCCCACACTCATGACTTTTCCAACATCAGGTGAGTATCTTGTAAATTTTGACTTACCAGCTTGAATTGCTTCTGGATAGCTTAATGTAAATGGCTCACCACTTAGTTCCCAGTTAAGCCTGTTTTGAACTCCATCTAAAAACTGTGGTATTCCCCAGTCCGCTTTAAAAAATGGCTCATCTCCTACAAGAAAGTCCGAAACAGTAACTCCAAAGGGTAAAAATAGACCGATAGCAAGAATGAGAACTAATAATCCTGCCATGATGATTTTAAAGATATCATCATCAGTTAATATTCCTCTATTTTCTGCACTTCTAGTTCTTTTGATCTCCTTTGCAATGTATTTATAAGAGTAGAAAAAACCAATAGATATTATCAATGCCTGAAGCCCAATTCTAGGCAATAACTCAAAGCCATCAGATAGTAGTGATGCTGCGAAACCTATTGCTCCTACAGCTTTATATCCACCAAACCATCCTGCAACGTTCCATATAATGAACGTTAGAATTGAAGCTATGCCTGGATAGGCCTCTCTTCCCTGAGACTCCATAACGGAGACTCTCCATTTAAAAACTCTTCTAGCTGCAACAAAAGATAGAACGAACCATACACCAAATAGCCAGCTTGACTCTTGTGCATCAAGCCAAGGAAATGCAATACCTTTTGCACTAATGTCAAAGACCATCTCTCCACGATCATACTCTTCGAGCCTTGGAAAAGATAAGATTACAGCTTGCCAAAAGAAGATTTGTACTAACAAAGGAATATTTCTGATTGTCTCCACAAGTCCAGTTGAAGATCTCTGCACAACCCAGTTTTTGGAGAGTCTGGCAACACCTATTACTGTTCCTAGTATTGTTGCTACAAATATTCCAGATAAAGTAATACGTAACATATTAGCCATACCGACTTGTAAAGCCTGTAGGCCAGATTCAGGGTAGGTTACAAAACCCTCTGAAATAAGTACACCTGGAGTAGTCCCAAGAAATCGCCATGAAAAAGGTAAATTGGTTGCATTTAAATTATCAATAGCTTGTGAGATAAAATTGCTAACTATATTGAATAATAAAAATAAAAAAGCAATTTGACCTGCCCATTTCAGGAACCTAACGTCTCTCCAAAAAGCTGTATTAATTTTCATTTTTTTTATCAGTCATCAGTATTAGAAAATGATAGCACCCTAATAACTACATTTCTAGGTGGATTATAAAGAATAAAAAAAAAGGGGTCCGAAGACCCCTTTTTTAAAACATTTAAGTTTTTACCTTGCAGGTGGTGCGTAAATTAATCCGCCATCTGTCCAAGGTGCGTTAGCTGAACCTTCTCTATAAAGTCCGACAGGATTTAAGTTCTTTGAATAAATCTCGTCATAGTTACCAACTTGCTTGATAACGTTATAGTAAGCATCTGCACTTAGGCCCATGCTTGTTTGAAGTTCGCCGTCATTTTTACCAGTAAGACGTCCCATTTCTGGATTTGCCTCATAGTCAAATGAATCAACGTTTGCACGTGTTACACCATATTCATCAGCGATGAATGTAGCATATACTGTCCAGTTAACAATGTCTGCCCATTGGCTATCGTTTGAACGATAAACAGGTCCAAGAGGTTCTTTTGAGATTGGAGTAGCTGGGAAAATTGCCCAGTCATTCATCTTATCCTCTTTAGCTCTGTTACCAACAAGACCGGAACCATCTGTAGTTACAAGATCACACTCTCCAGCTTTGAATTTCTCCATAGCTTCTGGGAATGCTTCAACTGTTACAAGCTCTATAGTTGCGCCTACAAGACCTGCTCCTTCAGTAATGTTTTTCTCTGTTGTTGTTCCAGCATTTGTACAAACTCTTAAGCCGTCGATGTCTGCAAGAGTTGATGAGCCAGAAAGTCCATCGGAATTTCTACCCATTAATTGCTGACCATCATAATAAGTTGTTGGTCCAAAATCGTTACCTAGGTCGGTATCACGAGATTGTGTCCAAGTTGTGTTCCTTATTAATAGGTCAACTTCACCAGCTGACAATGCTGTAAATCTTTCAGCAGCTGTCAAAGCAGTGAACTCAACTTTACTGTAATCACCGAATACTGCTGCTGCTACTGCATAACAGTAGTCTGCATCAATACCGGTTACAGAACCATCGGCTTGAGTCTCTGAGAACGCTACAGCAGAACCTGAAACACCACACTTGAGGAATCCTCTTTCGGTAACTGTTTCAAGAGTTGTTTTTTCAACAACTACTTCTACTGCTGCATCTTCTGTAGTGTCTGTAGCGCAAGCTACAGCTACTAATGCGAGTACAAGCAGAGATACGATTGTTTTTTTATTCAATGTTTCTCCTTTTAATTAAAAGTAGACTGCTTCATTTAAAAGCAATCTACATCTAATATACTAAAAAAAAGTTCGCTGTATATGAAATATTTGTCTTTATATATCTAATTAGTTGCATATATTTGGAGATTCGCTAAGAAATCAGTAAAGATAAATAAAAATTACCATTAAAATTTGAAGTTGTACACAAGGAGTTCAAATGACTACCACTGTAGTTCTCGGAGCCCAATGGGGAGATGAGGGTAAGGGTAAAGTCACAGATTTTTTTGCTTCATCAGCTGATTACGTAGTTAGATTTCAAGGTGGCAACAATGCGGGACACACTATTGTTGTGGGCGATGAAAAGCTTGCTTTATCACTAACACCTTCTGGTGTACTCTATCCTGACTGCGTTCCAGTAATTGGATCTGGTTGTGTAATAGATCTTGGCTTTTTAAAAGACGAGCTTGAGATGTTGAATTCCAAAAATGTAAGCACTAAAAAACTAGCAATTTCTGCAAATGCTCATGTAATTATGCCTTATCACAAATTACTAGACGAATTAATTGAAGAAAGTTTAGGAGACAAGAAAATTGGAACAACAAAAAAAGGTATTGGACCCTGTTATGCAGATAAAATTCAAAGAAGTGGGATTAGGATACAAGATCTACTTGATGATGAAGTTTTTGCAGAAAAAGTCAAAATAAACATTGAAGAAAAGAATCAACTGCTAACCAAAATCTACGGACGAGATGCATTAGACCCTTATGAGATTATTAATGAATTTAAAGCATACAAAGAAATTATAAATAATCACATAAAAGATACTTCACTGATGATTTCTAATGCAATTAAACAAGATAAGAACATTTTATTTGAAGGCGCGCAGGGCACTTTACTTGACATTGACCACGGAACATATCCATTTGTTACAAGTTCAAATACGTCATCTGCAAATGCTGCTATTGGATCAGGTGTTGGTCCACTGAATCTAAATAAGATTGTAGGTGTTACTAAAGCCTATATTTCTCGAGTTGGGAGCGGTCCTTTTATAACAGAGCAAAAAAATGATATCGGAGATTATCTAATTGAAAAGGGTGCAGAATTTGGGGTAGTCACAGGTAGAAGAAGAAGGTGTGGCTGGCTAGATCTAATTTCCTTAAAATACTCAGTAAGGGTTAATTCTTTAACCGAATTATTCATAACAAAACTAGATGTTCTATCTGGTCTTGATGAAATAAAGCTTGGTGTTGGATATAAAAATGGAGATGAAGTAATTACAGATTATCCTTATCAACAAGATGTCTTTTATAATGCCGAACCTGTTTACGAAACATTTGAAGGCTGGTCTGAAGATATAACTTCTGTAAAGAACTTTGATGCATTGCCAGAGAATACTAAAAAATACATAAATGCAATTGAAAAATTTATTGAAATTCCAATAACTTTTATATCCGTCGGACCCGAAAGGAATCAAAATATAGTTATCAATAATGATTGAGAGATACCAGTACCCCGAAATTGCAAAAATTTGGAATGATCAAAATAAATTTGATACTTGGAAAATTGTAGAACAAAAATACCTAGAAACTTTAGAGGAAAAAAACATTTCCCCTAAAGGAGTAGCTTCATTAGTAGAACAAACTAGCGTCACTAAAGATGAAGTCTATGAAAGAGAAAAAGTTACAAACCATGACTTAGCTTCTTTTGTTGACATACTGCAAAGTAAAGTTGGGGAGGATTCTAATTGGATACATTATGGACTAACTAGTTCTGATGTAGTTGATACTGCAAATAGTTTACTCATCAGGCAGTCATTAGATGTTTGTATAGAACTATTAGATGAACTTTTGCATCAAATTGAGCTTAAAGCAAAACAAGAAATGAATACTCCAATAATAGGTAGGACACACGGTGTTTTTGCTGAGACTACTTTTTTAGGAAACATTTTTGGAAACTGGTATCAAGAGATAAAAAGAAATAAAATTCGCTTAGAAAAATGTATCGAGACAATCTCTGTGGGGAAATTAAGCGGTCCTGTTGGAAACCATACTGTAGTAGATGAAAATATTGAAAAACTCACACTTGGTAAACTTGGACTTGAACCTGAAATCTTTGCTAGCCAGATTGTAGCAAGAGATAGATACGCAGAAGTAGTGACTAGTCTCGCAATTCTCGCAAGTACTTTTGAGAGAGTTTCAACAAATATAAGAGGCTATCAAAGATCAGAGGTTTCGGAATTAAGTGAGCCATTTAAAGATGGTCAAAAAGGTTCTTCCGCAATGCCCCATAAAAAAAACCCAATTACCACTGAAAGAATTACTGGTTTAGCAAGAGTTGTTAGAGGTTACTCATTGAGCAGCATGGAGAATATTGTTCTTTGGCATGAAAGGGATATCTCTAATTCCTCAGTTGAAAGGATTATCCTTCCAGATGCTTTCAACTTGCTTTGTTTTATTTCGAAAGATTTGATAGCAATTTTTAAGGATTTACACATTAACTACAAAGCTATAGAGAAAAATCTAAGTGCTGCTGCAAATAAGTTAGACAGTCAAAGAATTCTCTCAGCCTTAGTAAAAAATGGTGTAGAACGTGATGATGCATATAGGTCTATTCAAGAATTAACATTTAATGATTCTTCAACTGAAGATATGGTCAAAAAACTCTCAGAAGAATATAAGGTTGATGTAAATTTAATCTCTGATTTTATCGAAAAAGAAACCACTACTCATAACGACGTAGACTCTTTTAATAATAAGTTCTAATAAATTGAAAAAATTTTATACAAGATATTTAGAAATTAAAGAAGAGCTAAAAGAGTTGAATTTCAACCAAGAAGGTGTTTTTGACTCTGTTGTTGCTCCACTTTTCTTTGTTGTAACAAGTAACTTTAGTACTTTAAATCAAGCAATTCTATTAACTGGTCTTTTACTAGCTATATTGTTCTTATATCGACTTTTAAAAAAACAAAATTTAAAATTTGTTTTCTATGGATTGATTGGAACAATAGGTGCTCTTTTTTTGGCAAGGGTTCAGGGAAGTGCCTCTGGGTTTTTTATTCCAGGAATTGTAAGAGATCTTTCAATAGCTGTTGTTGGATTAGTTTCAATAGTAGTAAAAAAACCTTTCACTATTTATAGCTCTAAAGCTATTCGTAAATGGCCACAAGAATGGTATGTTCATGAGCAAGTTCGTCCTGCATATACAAGAGTCGCTATCATTTGGACTGTTTATTTGTTTTTAAAAGGTGGACTTCAGGTCATATTTTTTAATTCTCCTGAAATACTTGTAACCATTAAACTTTTATCATCAAACCAAACGACCTTAATTTTGTTAGTTGCTACCTATATGGTTGGGCAAAATAAACTTCAATCACTAAGTGGGCCAAGTGTTGATGAGTTTATAAATGGAACACCACCTCCCTGGAAAAGTCAACAAAAAGGGTTTTAGAGTAGGATTAACTTATGATTAATTTAACTACATCAGACTTAACAACACTAGGACTATTAATAGGAGTTCTTTTTGCATCCTATTTAATACTCAGATCAGTAGTTTTCCCAATAATTAAGCGTGGAGCAAGTAAGACAACTACTTACATTGATGATCTTTTCCTAGACAAAAAATTTCTTAATAGAGTTTCATATGTTTTTGTTTTGGTTTTTTATAACTTTCTGATTGCAACTCCTCAATTCAACTTAGATATTTTTAACACTGAAATTTCTACAAGAATTTCCAGCTCTTTACTAACTCTTTTCGTTGGATTAACGCTCCTAGAAATGTTGAACGTATTAAATAAAGTTTCTGAAAATATAGATTCCTTGCGAAACAAGCCAATAAAAGGCTATGTTCAGATTGTAAAAATTGCACTTAACTCATTTATATTCATAATTATTTTTGCAATAATAACTGGTCAACCAGTCAGTTACTATATCAGTGGCCTAGGTGCTTTGACAGCTGTGTTGTTGTTAGTTTTTCAAGATACCATCTTGTCTTTTATAGCTTCGGTTCAAATTGGTCAAAATAATATCATCAACAATGGTGATTGGATAGAAGTTCCCGAATATGGTGCTGATGGTGATGTAATTGATATAGCACTACATACGGTCAAGGTGCAAAATTGGGATAAAACAATTACTACAATACCAACATCAAAAATTGTTACTACTTCTGTAAAGAATTGGCGTGGAATGTCAGAATATGGAGGAAGAAGAATCAAAAGGTCTGTCTCTATAGACATCTCAAGTGTTAAATTTATGGAACAAAAAGATATTGATAAATTAATGGAGATACCTTCAGTGAATAAATATCTCTCTGAAAAAATTGAAGATATTGATAAATTTAATGCTTCGATTGATGAGAATAAAGAAAAAAGAAGACTCACAAATCTTGGGACTTTAAGAGCATACTTAATTAATTACCTAAAGAATCATGATGGCCTTAATACAGATTCGATGACCCTGTTGGTAAGACAACTTTCTCCAACTGCCGTGGGTGTTCCTTTAGAGTTATACACTTTCACAAATACAACTGACTGGGTTGAGTATGAAGGGATACAATCTGATATCTTTGATCATATTTTTGCAGTTTTACCAAAGTTTGGTTTGAGAGCTTTCCAAGAGGGTACTGTAGAAGCTGCTGCTGCTAGAGGTCTACCAATTACTGAATCTGAAATATAGGCTATTTAAATAAAATATCTTCTTGATTGGACTAAACCCATGAGGCCTATAACAATCGCCAGATAATTTAGATAATTTCCCCATTTTGTATATAAAGTCATCTTATTCGACGTTTTAATTTTTTCAGTAAGTATCTCGTCAGTAAATAGATCAGAAGAAGAATATACTATCCCACTTACCCCACTAATAAAAGCTGATTTACCCGTTATTGCGGCGTGTACAATAGCTCTATTATTTGCTATTGCGTTAGCTCTAGACATCAAGATAAACTGGTCTGACATTCCACTCTCACCGTAGCTTGCTTGATTAGTCAAAATTACAATTACTTCAGCCCCTTGATCGACACTTCTTCTTATATATCTATCAAAAGAACCTTCAAAAGAAATTACAGGAGATATTTTTATTTCATCTTTATCAATTGTAAATACTTCCTGCTTCGAACCTCTGACCATATCCCTAGGAACGAGTGCAAGAGGTGGTATCCATTCTAAATATTTTCGAAAAGGGATATACTCACCAAAAGGCACTGGATGTTGCTTTAGATACTCTCCATCAATTTGACCACTTTCATTAATAAATATGGCATAGTTTTCAAACTCCCCTGGGTTTGACGGCCTGTCTCCACCGATTAAAAATGCAGCATCTAATCTTTCAATTTCCAAAGCTATCTCTTTTAGTGTTTCTATATTTACCTTGGGATCATTTCTGAAACCACTGGAACTTTCTGCCCAAACAATGAGCCTGCTTACATCAGAGTCTTCTACAGTCTGTCCACTGTCTAATGATCTAGTAAGAGATAGATGGTTGTCGTATATTCGCTGTCTCTCATTGTCACATTTATTTTTTGCACCTGGACATGGACTGTTTCCTTGCACTATTGATACTTCGAGTTCTCTTATTAATTCTATCTCTTCAGATGTTTGAGAAAAAAAGCTAGGCATAGTCACGATAACTATCCCTATCAAAAGTTTTATAAGAACGTGACCTAGTTTTTCTTTATTTTTGATTGTTAGAAATATAAATAAAATTAAGCTTTCAAGTAAAAGAGAGTACCCGATTGGTCCAAAGGTTTTAAATAAGATCGGAACTATATCAAAAAAAATATTTTCTTGATAATCATTTACTTCAGAAATACCAGTCAACAAAACGGTTGATGAATACCCCCAAGGGAAACCCCCAAAGGGAAAGTATGATCTCAAGAGACCAAATCCACTGACAACACCTATCAAAGCAAATATATTATTATTTGTTCTACTTCCAATAAGGTTGAGTAATTTGCTGTAGAAGCCATACATTAAACCCATAAGAATAGTTAACGGAACCCATGCCTCATAACCAATAGATTGAATCCCAAATAAGATTACTCCATATGAAATAGTTCCAAAAATAAATCCTTTATTGAAGACTTTTTCGACGCTAATTACAGAACTATAAAAAAAATAAATTGATGGAAATATTAGATACCAATAATCGAAAGGTGGGAAGCTTAAAAAATATAGAGCTCCTCCAAGTGCTGCTTTTAGTAACATATCTTCATATGTTAGTAATTACTGACAGTGAAATAAATCAAAATATACTTCTACATATGACTACTACTCCAGAAATTATTGAAAAATAGGTCACCATATTTGCTATGAGTGTATCTGAAACCATTGAAAAGATAGAGGTAGAGAAGCGAATCCCTAATAAAACTGGAATTATTAAAAGTAAAAATAGAATTAAGTGATCTGAATATAAATTTCCCGTAACTACCAATAAAGAAAGAGTAATTACAATTCCCAAAGTAAAAACAGCATTAAGCGATGGCCTAAACTCATCACCCTTTGTTCCTCTGTATAGTATTGCTACTGGTGGCCCCCCTATTGCAGCAATCATTCCAAAAATGCCAGAAAGTGTTCCTGCAGTAAATGAATTCGTTGGATTTCTTTTTACATTCCACCCAAAATAAGAACCGAGTCCAGCACTAAGTACTATGACCCCAACTGCAATTGACAATGGTTCAGGATCTAGGGTGGTTAGAAAGTATAGACCAATTGGGCCTCCAATAATTCGACCAACAATCAAAAATTTCAAGGGTTTCCAATTCACTTTTGACTTCTCCCTAAAGAAAACTCTCAAAGCTAATGGAAAACCCAGTAGTGATAATAATTGAGGTACTAAAGAAGGATTGATTTGAACAATGATTGGAGATGCTATTACAGCAAAACCAAAGCCAAGAACACCTTGAACTGCTGCTGATATAAAAACAAGAAATGCAACGAATATTAATTCTTGTAGGGATAGGTCAAAAGGTATGTTCAACTAAGTGCTTTTTCAATAAGACTTAGAACTTCGCCTTCTTCTGTGTGCCTTCCAGTTTCTAATTTAGAATATAAAAGCTCTTCATTTAGATAGAGTTCGAATACTCCACCAGATCCAGGAATTAAATTAATAGATTTAATTTTTTGACCATATATTTCTAAAATGTCTTCAATCGTACTAACTGCACGAGGTGTGTAATTTCAAACTACACAAAATTCAAGTTTGATATCCATAATACAAATAGTATCATAAAAAACTCAAAGGAGAGAGATGTTCGACTATTCAAATTTAACAAAAAAAGATCTTGTAAGTGATGTAGAGAGTACCTTCAAAAAAAGTAGCACTTTGATTCTAGAAATTAAAAATTCTGAAATTCCTGAAATTATGATGTTTGATTCGTTTGAAAGAATTATTGAAGATTTGTCAGGAAGAGTAGCTTTCCTAGCTGACGTAAGTGATTCAGAAGAGATTAGAAATTATGGCAACGAAGTCGAGTCTTTGATTGGTAATTATTTGATTGAGATATTTACAGATGTTGATTTGTTCAATAAATTTAATTTGATTGATCCAACTCAATTAGATTTCGAATCAAAAAAATATCACGAAGAGCTTGAGAGAGACTTTATCGATGCGGGACACAATTTAGAAGAAAATAAAAAAATGAGATTAATTGAAATTGAGAAAAAATTAATAGATTTAGAAATAAATTTTTCAAAAAATATAGCAGATGATAAATCGGAAGTATATTTTGAACCCTCTGAGCTGGCAGGACTCAGCGGAGGAGAGCTGGGAAGCTTAGAGTTTAAATCTGGAAAATATACTGTGACCATGTCTTACCCAGACGTAAATGCTGTTTTAGAAAATTGTTCAGTTAGAAAATCTAGAGAATCCGTTTGGAAAGCTTTTAATAATAGAGCTGTGTCAATGAATTTACCTATTCTTAAAGAGACTGTTGTCCTCAGAAATGAAAAAGCCAAATTATTTGGCTTTGAAACATGGTCACAGTACAGACTGAAATACAGGATGGCAAAGAATCCAGATAATGTAAATAAAATGTACGACAGCTTAATTCCTGCACTTCAAAAATCTGCAGAAGCTGAAAAGATGGAACTATCGAGTGACAATATTGACCCAACAGATATATCACCTTGGGATATTAGATACTTAATAACCAAGAGAAGAAATATGCTTAGCAATCTCGACAACAGTGAGTTGAAAAAGTATTTTTACATTCACGATGTAAAAGTTGAAATGTTTTCAATTTGTGAAGAAGTATTTGATATATCAATCAAACAAGAAGATTCTAAAACTGCTTGGCATGAAGATGTTGAACTTTGGTCTATATGGAATGAAAATGATATAAAAATAGCTTATTTTTATCTAGATTTATATCCCAGAAAAGGAAAGTTTACCCATGCAGCAGTTTTTGATATTTCTCCAGGTAGTCAAGATGGGGAGACATTGCCAGTATGTTCAATGGTAACTAATTTTCCTAACCCAAATACGGGTGATGGGTTAATGAATTTTGATGAAGTAGAAACCCTATTTCATGAGTTTGGACACGTTTTACATAATGGAATTGGTAAGTCAAAGTTTGCCAGATTTCTGGGTGCTAATGTTGAGTGGGACTTTGTAGAAGCTCCCAGTCAAATAATGGAACATTGGGTTTGGAAAAGTGAATGCTTAAAAAGATTTTCTAAAAACATCGAAACTGGTGAAGTATTTAGTGCAGAACTAAGTGAAAAAATAAATGAAACAAAAAATATAGGGATTAGCTTGTTAACACTCCGACAAGTGTCTTTCGGCTTGGCAGACCAACACCTACATGGTTTAGACTTTGCTGATGATCTCGATGAGGTGGAAAAGAACTCTCAAAAGGTGACAACTTTAGAATATCCCAATGATGTTAATCATCTTGGTTGTTTTGGACATTTGTTGGGTGGATATGATGCTGCTTATTATGGGTATCTCTGGGCTGACATAATTGGAGATGATTTGTTCAGTAGGTTTGAAAAGGAAGGTGTTCTTTCAAAAAGTGTTGGTGTTGAATACAAACAAAAAATACTCTCTGTTGGTGGTTCCAGAAACGCTGAAGATATGGTCGAGGATTTTCTTGGAAGAAAATGGAATGATAAAGCTTTTCTAGACCAGAAAAAATTAACGAAATCTTGAAGAAATGCTTGCATCCTGTTGATAAAGTTGTTAACCTTGTGAATATATTCACAAACTATAAAGGAATGAAATGACTGACGGACTAAAAGCAAGTCAAATTAAAGGTGGAATAAGACCTTCAAAAAGTTTTGACCAGGGCAGAGTATGCAAAGACGAATCATGCAGCACTCAATTAAGTATCTACAACAAAAGAGATCATTGTTTTAATCACGCTCCAGTAAAATACCCTCGAGTTAGAGGCCGTATCTTGCAAGAAACTGCTTAATCACAACAGAAGCTAAATAACAAATACAGCCTATAAACCTGAGCCTATTAAGGTTTAACTATGGATGAAAAATTTACCGTTCCAGAAATAAGCTGCGGGCATTGTAAAGAGACGATAGAAAAAACTCTAGACATTCCTGGTATCTCTAATGTATCAGTAGATATCGATACAAAATCGGTATCTTTAAATATCTCAGATAGTGTTGAAATGAAAACTGTAGCTACCTTACTTGATGAACAAGGCTACACCGTTGTCACAAGTTAAAAATACATTAACACTGGACCTTGAAGGAATGACTTGTGCTGCATGCGCAGCAAGAATTGAAAGAGTGATTTCTAAAAACGAATCTATCGATTCAGTATCTGTTAACTTTCCTTTAAAGAAAGCAGTTATAAAGTATCAGCAAAATATTAATATTGATGAACTAATCCAAAAAATTAGTTCTATTGGCTACTCTGCAGATATTTCTACTCCAAAAGAGGAAGTGAAGGTGAGCTACAAAAATACTTTCCTTATTCCATTTATTTCTCTAGTTCTTTCAGCTGGTATCTCTCGTGGTTTCAATACTGATAATTCGATAATCTCATACTTCTTGGGTTTTATTGTTATATTCATCTTTGGAAGACGCTTCCATATATCGGCATTAAAAAAGATTAAACACCTTGAATTTAATATGGATACACTTATATCCCTCGGGAGCTTAAGTTCAGTTGTTGTGTCTTTACTTCCTTCAAGCAACAGTGATATGTTCCTCGATGCGGGAGCTTATATTGTTTCATTCGTACTATTTGGAAAAGCTGTTGAAGAAATTTCGATAAAAGACTCTGTTAATGTTTCAGAAGCTATAAAAAACTCTCGTCCTCAAAATGCAAAAGTTCTGTCAGAGGAAAGTATTGTAATTACAAAAGTTTCAGATTTAAAAACTGGTGACTTAATAGGTATTTCTCCTGGGGAAATTATTCCAATTGATGGAGTCATAAAAACAGGTAATTCTTCTACTAATGAAGATTTTTTAACTGGTGAGTCTAGACCTATTGATAAAAGTGTTGGAGACACGGTTTTAGCTGGAAGCATAAATTTAGACGGGTATTTAGAAGTTGAAGTTAAAGAGGGTGCAGTCTCGACGTACGACTTTATAGAAGCTTTAATTTTGGAAGCACAATCAACCACTCCAGCTATTCAAAAATCTCTTGATAAGATAACCCAATTTTTTGTACCTTCTATTTTGATTCTTAGCTTGTTCACCTTTGTTTACAGATATTCAATATTAGAAATTGATTTAATTAGATCTTTAGAAATTGCTATATCTGTTTTGGTGATAGCTTGTCCTTGTGCGCTAGGTTTAGCTACACCAATAATCCTCTACAAAGCATCTTCTCTTGCATATAGCGATGGCTATATATTTAAAAACTTTGATAAATTACAGAATATTAAACAATTAAAAAAAATTATATTTGATAAAACTGGAACCCTTACATCTGGGATATTCAATATTACAAAAATTGATACTTCGAATTCTAACTTGTCGGAGGAAAGTGTTCTATCTTTTGTGGCAAGTATAGAAATCAAATCTAATCACCCCGTTGCAAAAAGTTTAGTTTTAGAAGCAGAGAAAAGAGAGCTTCCTCTTTTTGTGTCTAATGAAGTAAGAGAAGATATTGGTTCAGGTATTCGTGGAATAGTTGATGGAATTCAAGTTATTGTAAAAAGAAAAAAAGGAGTGGAAAATATTTTAGAAGTCTCAATTGGAGATGAGAATGTATTTATAGTCCTTGAAGAAGACTTGACCATAAACGATTCGTTATTGAAAAAAATAAAAAAAGATTATGACATATCAATCTTGTCTGGTGATAATTTAGAAAAAGTAGAAACTCTCGCAAAAAAAATAGGTATTGATCATGCACTCGGTGACCAAACACCTGAGGATAAACTTAAATATGTAAAAAGAATGCAGGAGTCTGAAGGAGTTATTTTTATTGGTGATGGAATTAACGACTCTCCGTCATTACAACAAGCTGATGTTTCTATTACTACTTCGGTTAGCAGCCAGATTGCCCAGGCTTCAAGTGATGTTGTTATTCAAAAAGGAGGGTTAGAAAAAATACTCAATATAAGAAATCTTGCCACAAAAAGTAGCAAGAGAGTTCGTCAAAATTTGTTTCTAGCATTCATTTATAACACTTTAATGATTCCGGTAGCAGTCTCAGGAAATATATCTCCAAAATTAGGAGCTCTCGCTATGGCACTATCTAGTATTTCTGTTGTTATAAATTCTTCTAGAAAACTAACAAATTAGTTTCTAGATAAATCTTCACATTGGTTAACATTTTGTTATGGACGATGTAATTTGGCACAGAAAACCACTTCTATCTGAACCAGTTGCTGTTTTAGCTTTCGAAGGCTGGAGTGATGCTGGAAATACAGCCAGTGGCTGTATAGAAAATCTCTGCAACAATCATGATGTTGATCCCTTTGCTGAGGTAAATTCTGAAAACTTTTATAACTATCAGATGAGAAGACCCATTGTTGATGTAAAAGACATTGGGGAAAGAAACTTTCACTGGCCACAAACATCTTTTTATTCAATTGAGGATTATAAATCCACAAATGATGTGATCTTAGTCTTTGGAGAAGAGCCTTCAATGAGATGGAAAACATACTCTGAAAATATTGCAAATGTGTTAATTGAACTTGGTGTGAAGAAAGCTGTTACCCTTGGTGCATTTTTTGGGCAAGTTGCTCATACCCTACCTGTCCCAATTTTTGGAGTTAGTGACGATCCAACATTTAACTCTAGATACAACGTATTACCGACCAATTATTCTGGACCCACTGGCATAACTAGTGTTGTAGGCCATGAATTAAGAAACAGTGGTATAGAAACATCTGGACTATGGGCTGCAGTTCCGCACTACTTAAGTTCTGGTGGGTATCCTAAGGGCATTAGTGCTTTACTTCATAAGTCAGCTGAAATTCTACAAATTGAGATTGATGATACAGGAATTCAATCAGAAGGACAGCAATTTGAAACAAAAATACAAAAGGCTATGGAAAACTCAGAAGATTTAGCTGAATATGTTTCAAAGCTTGAAGATGCGGAGCTTACAATAGAAGATAATTATTCTGACGATTCAAATGAAAGCCTTGTTCAACAGATCGAAGAATTTTTAAATAACGAGTCTGGGGAAATCTAGACGCTTTTCTTCTTATGTCTATTTGACTTACGACGTTTTCTATATTTATGTTTAGACATTTTTTTACGTCTTTTCTTAATCAAAGATCCCATAAATTAAATTTTTTCCTTTTTATCTAACTGCGAAATTCTAACGCATTCTCGGCATTATTTGAAAATCTTTTTAAAGTTTTTTATTTTTTATTTGTTCTTTAGCTTTATTTAGTGCCATTTTTCCATCATTATCATTCGGAGATCTCTTTAGTGCCCACAAACCCCAAGTAATCATTGATAATATTTCAAAATATTCGAATTTTTCAATTTCTTCATTCGTTGAAATTCCAAGCTCTTCAAGTGATTGTTCTCTTAAACCAGTATCGTGATCGAAACTGTTTTGCCAAAATAAATCAGCATAATCAAAATAGTTATCACCCATTGATGAGTACTCCCAATCAATTAAATAAGTTTTATCTTTAAAAATAATGAAGTTTCCAGGGAAAAGATCTTGGTGACAGGGTGCTTTATTGACTCCTATTTCATTAATTTTTAAAATTACTTTTTCACCAATTTCTTTTGCTTCTTTTTCTAACATATTGGATTCATCAGCTATATTTTTAAAAACTTCCATTGGTGAGAAGTTATGTTTAAATTCTAGACCTGAATTATGTAACTTCATAAGTTCTATAAATGCATTATTTCTAAGATCAGAGTTTCTGAAATCTGAATCTTTGTAGGTATACATTTCGAAATACTCTGAAATCTTTATACCATTTTCTGCATCAAAAATAATATACGGAAGAGTCATTCCTATTTCTTGGACTAACGCGGTGTTGTATTTTTCTGATTCTCTATTAATCACATCTGGATTGTCTCCTGGTATTCGGAGGACAAATTTTTTACTATCTACTTCAACAATAAGGCTGGTGTTGGTAATACCATTTAAAGGTGTTAATTGATATTTATTTGGATCATTTACTTTAGATATACCGTATTTGAGAAATAATTCTACAGCTTTACTAATTTCTAACATAGTCATTATCATAATATAAGTTATGGATGATCCTTTTGCACTTGATTTAACAATAAATCTACTTCTCCTTGGTTTTGGAGGAGCAATGTTCGCAGGAAGTCTATTTGCATACTTTGGCAGGAACTACAGAGAAGAGGAGTTTTATGCTTCTCGCACACTTTTTCTTGGAAGCATAGGATTGTTTATAACTTTATGGACTGCTGCATCTATTTTAAATAATTAAAAAAACTGAAAAATAGGTTAGTATATTCAAAGAAAAAGGAAACTATGCTTTCAGATGTTGATATAAAAAATGCTTTAAAAGAAAAACTAATCGAAATTGATCCCTTAGAAGAAAGCTATATACAACCTTCTAGCGTAGATTTAAAAGTAGGTTCAGATTTTAGAGTTTTTGAAAATCATAAATATAGTCATATTGATCCTAAAGCTGAGCAACAGGACTTAACTACTTTAGTGACCGCTACAAAAGATGAGCCTTTCGTACTACACCCAGGAGAATTTGTTCTTGGAACAACTTTTGAGAAAGTAAGTTTATCCAATAAAGTTGTTGCTAGGTTAGAAGGAAAGTCTTCACTAGGAAGAATAGGACTTTTGATTCACTCAACAGCTGGGTTTGTTGATCCAGGATTTTCTGGTTATTTAACTTTGGAGCTTTCAAATGTAGCAAATTTGCCAATTATGATTTATCCAGAAATGAAAATTGGTCAAATTTCTTTTTATTATTTAAATTCCCCTTCTGAGGCAACTTACGGCTCAGAAGCTTACGGAAGTAAATATCAAGGTCAAGAAGGCCCAACACCAAGTAGAAGTCATAACGACTTCAAAAAATAATGTTTCCTGGAATAGGTACCCTAATAAATGGTCTTGGAGTACTAGGTGTAGGCATTCTTGCTAGATTATTCTTTAAAAAAGACTTAAAAAACTTTGAAGAAAATTTACTGCCACTTGGATTACTTGTACTTGCTTTGGGCGTAAGAGAATCTCTAAAAAGTCCCGATTTTATTTTTACTCTTTTTGCAGTCATTATTGGTGCTTTAATTGGAAACTATCTACAAATTGAGAATCAGATTAAAAAATTTGGAGACTATTTTTATAAAAAGTTTGAAGACTCAGATTTAGATCAAGCAAAATTTATGGATAGCTATTTGTCCACAACCCTAATAGTCATCACCGGTCCTTTGGCTATAATTGGGCCTTTCTTTGATGTGGTGGAATCTAATCTAGAACTACTTCTAATAAAAACTGCTCTGGACTGTTTTTTAGTTATTTTTATAACATCTACGGGGGGCAAGGGAGCTGTCTACTCAGGGGTTTCAATTTTGTTATATCAAGGATTCTTTACACTTTGTGCGGTTCTTATAAATACAAATATTGACCAAGTAATATCTGATTCTATTGCTGGAATTGGTGGTGTTCTATTGATAGGAGTGGGTATAAATTTATTAGGTCTAAAAAAAATTCCTGTAGGTAACTATATGCTAAGTTTGTTCATTCCTTTTCTTTTAGCATTGTAAATTTTCTTGTAGCCCCTTCTACGCCTTCAAACAGCTTTTCAAGCTTTTCAGACTCTTCTTCAAAGGTTCCAGATATAAAATGAGGATCTTGAATGTTGAAGGATCTATTTTTAAAATCTATTTCAATAGGAACATAAGGAATATTCATATCTTTTGCTATGTAATAAAAGCCACTTCTAAATTGTGAGACGGCATAAGTTCCTCCCTCAGGCGTGAGGACTATGATAAATTTATCTAATTTAGAAAACTCCTCGATAGCACTCTTTATATGACCCTTTGCTTCAGTTCTATAAACTGGAATTCCACCTAATCTCATCAGCATTTTTTTTTGCAACCAACCTAGAGGCCATGGGATCCCTAAACGATCTAAATTTTTAGAAAAAGTTATTGGGCTTGGAAGCCTTGTAAAGACCCACTTAGCACCAAAAAAATTAATCTTTAAATCTAAAGCTAATACAGCAAGAAGCCCATACCAAGCATCTCTCATAGCAGTATGTGGAACTCCAACTAAAACCATTCTTTTATAATTTGGAATTTCACCTCTAATTTCCCAATTAGAAATTTTAAGAACAAATCTTCCAAGAGGTCCAAGTAATCTTCGTTTTTGCTCTGTTACGTTTTCAGGAAGTTGAATCATTTATCTACCAAATACCTTGCTATCTGCACAGCATTTAATGCCGCCCCTTTGAGAAGATTATCGGAAACACACCAAAAATTAATAATTTTTTTACTAGAGAGTCCTCTTCTTAACCTTGAAACAAGAACATTATTATTATTTTCAGCATCTAAAGGTGTGGCTAATGTTTCTGACCAGTATTCAACTCCTTCAAAATTATTTAGTACTTGTATAGCTTCTTTTGTATCTATCTCTTTTTCAAATACTGCAGAACAAAATACTCCATGACCTGTCACAACTCCTACTCTTGCATTTGATGGCTCAACAATTAATTCAGGAATATCTAGAATTTTTCTAGATTCATAAACGATCTTCATCTCTTCATCGGAGTAGTCGTTCTCAGTTAAATTTCCAGCAAGTGGAATTACGTTTCTTGCAATTGGTTTAGGATAAAATATTTCTTCAACTTTTAACAATGATTCTGAGTCTAAAGATTCTTCATTTCTTAATGATTTAACGGCCTCAGTGCCTGATCCAGATACTGCTTGATAGGCGACTGGTGTTATTGTGTGTAAATTAAATCTGTCATGTAACGGCTTTAGTGCCATAACAAGGCCCATTGTTGTGCAATTTGGATTAGCGATTAGTTTGGTTGTTGTGGTTATCTCATTTTCATTTATACCGTAAACAACTAAAGGTACGTCCTCTAGCATTCTGAATGCCGAAGAATTGTCTACAACATAGGCCCCCTGTGATATAAATTGTTCTGCGAATTCTTTTGACCTATCTCCTCCTGCGGAAAATAAGGCTATGTCATACTCTCCGATATTTCTTGTATTCAGCTCTTCTACAATGACATCTTTGTTGTTGATCGTTAGAGATTTTCCGGCTGATTTGCTTGAAGCAAACAAATGATATTCTGTTTCCCTAGGAAGAAGTTTTTCAGACTCTTTAATAATATTTCTGCCAACTAATCCTGTGGCACCAACTATAGCAACTTTCATCTACTCAATGATAAATTCATCATGCAGAACCTCGATAGCTTTTTGCATATCATTTTTTGAAATAACGCAGGAAATTCTTATGGGAGAAGTTGAAATCATTCCAATGTTGATTTGATTGAGGCCTAATGTTTTGAACATTTTTGACGCTACTCCAGATTCTGACTTCATTCCAGCGCCAATAATTGAAACTCTAGCTATGTTTTCATCTTCATCAGAACCTTCAGCACTTAGGTCTTTAGTTAAGCTGGACAAAATTTTTGAAACTTCCTCTTTTTGCTCTTCAGGGGCTGTGAAGCTTATATCAGTTTTAGCGTCTTTTGAAACATTTTGTACAATCATATCAACATTAATCCCTTTTTCCGAGAGGTGGCCAAAGACAGTTCCAGCAATTCCGGGTTGGTCTGGTACTCCAAAAAGAGTAAACTTTATTTCTTTGTCGTTGTGAGTAACCCCACTGACTATTGCTTGTTCCATAACATTTTCCTTAACTATCGTACCTAAACCCTCATTAAAAGTTGGTTTAACGATTATAGGTACATTATACCTTCTACCAAACTCAACCGACCTAGCCATTAACACCTTAGCTCCAGTTGAAGCCATTTCAAGCATTTCATCATATGTTATCTCTTTTAACAGTTTTGCTTTTTCAGTAATTCTTGGATCAGCAGTAAAAATACCATCTACATCTGTATAGATTTCACATCTAGCTGCATTTAAAGAAGCAGCAAGTGCTACTGCTGTAGCATCTGATCCACCTCGGCCAAGAGTTGTTATTTCTCTAGTGTCAGGATTAAAACCTTGAAATCCTGCAACAATAACTATATTTCCTTTTTCAAGACCCTCTCTTACCCTTTCGCCAGAAATTTTTTCAATTTCAGCGCGACCATGACGAGAAGTTGTAATAATTCCTGCCTGAGAACCTGTAAGAGAAAAAGAGTCGTATCCCAGGCTATTAAGATGCATTGCAAGAAGTGACATCGTTATTCTTTCTCCTGCAGAAAGGAGCATGTCCATTTCACGAGGTGAAGGTTCTTCTGAAAGCTCGTTAGCAAGAGAGATTAATTCATCGGTGCTTGAACCCATCGCAGAAACAACTACTACAACCTGATTATCCTCTTTTTTTGCATTGATTATTTTTTCCGCAACAATTTTTAACGATTCAGGATTCGCTACGCTTGTTCCACCATATTTTTGAACTATTAAACTCATTGGAAACATTCTAATGAACTATTTGAAGATATAACAGACCTAGTACTCTAGTTTGTAATGAGTATTGATTTACATATACATTCTGAAAATTCTGATGGAACAGATAGCCCAGAGGTAATCATACAAAAAGCTATAGATTTGCAACTTGAAGCTATTTCAATTACCGATCATGAATACCTCACAAGATTGCCAAGTAACGATGAAATAGAAATAATTAATGGAGTTGAAGTAAGCGTATCTTGGGAAGAACTTGAAGAATCTAATGCATATGCAGGTTTACACCTGTTGCTATATTTTATAAAGAAGGATTCTCCTGTTGAAATATTTCTTGAAGAAATCAGACGTTTAAAAGAGATTAGAAATTTAGAAATTATTGATAATTTACAAAATGAAGGCTTAGATATAGATAAGTCTGAACTAAATAATTTTAAAACTAGAGTCCCTGGAAGACCACACATAGCAAGTATTTTAAAAAATAAGGGCTATGTTAATTCAATTAATGAGGCTTTTATTAAATATTTGGGTAATGGAAAGATTGGAGACTCCAGAAGTCACCAACCAGACATCAAGAAAATTATTGAGTTATCAAAAGAGTCTAAGTCCCTTGTTTTTTTAGCTCATCCACACACACTCATGAGTAATGAAAAATTCTCTAAGTCAGAAAACTGGGTTAATGAAACATTTTTCAGCCATATACAAGATTTGGCTAGTTTTGGGATTAATGGTTTAGAAAGTTCTTACTCAAGTTACAACAAAAGCATTACAGGTCAAATTTCAAATATTGCTAAAAAATTAAATCTTCTTGAATGTGGTGGCTCTGATTATCATGGTGATATAAAACCAAATATAAATTTAGGATTTGGATATGAAAACACTCCAATCAAAGTTCCGTATGAATTTCTTGAAATCATGAAAGAAAAACATGCTCAACTCTAAAAAATTAATTGGATCTATCTCTCTTGTCTCAATATCATATCTTATGAGCAGAGTATTAGGTTTCTTTAGGGAGATACTTCTAGCTCAGTGGACTGGTGTGTCAGATGCATCAGATACATTAGATTTAGCTTTTATAATTCCAGACTTTTTATTTTACTTGTCTGCAGGTGGATACTTGGCAATAACTCTTATACCAATACTTAGCGACCTATCTAAGAATAATAAAGAAACTCTAAATGACTATTTTATTTCACTTTTATACGGTCTAGCAATAGTGTTCTTGTTAATTTCTACTGTCTTTTTCTTTTTGAGAAATCAAATCGTTGACTTATTGAACGTAAATGACCCTGAGTTGTTTATAAAACTATTTAGCCCAATAGTTTTTAGTCAAACATTTTTTTTCATAGGCGCAATACTTATGTCGTTTCAATACTTTAAAAACGATTTTAGATATGCTGCTGCAGCTCCTGTGATATACAATTCATGTATTATTTTATTCGGTTGGATTTATTCATCCTCTCCTGAATCAACAGTATACGGTTTTGCAATTGGTGGATTAATTGGTTCAATATTAGGTCATTTTTTGATACAGATTATTGGTGCTAAAAAAAATGGACTTTCATTTAAATTGTTGAAACCTAAAGGTGAACATATTTTACAATATATGACCATTTCTCTTCCTTTGATTGTGGGACAATCTATTGCAGTAGTAGATGAGCAACTCTTTCGCTACTTTGGGTCTTTTCTAACTACAGGCTCTATTGCTTCTTTTAGGTACGCAAGAAGAGTTGCCTTAATACCTGTAGGGGTTGTAGCCCAAGCGGTGGGGGTTGCAAGTTATCCAACTTTATCAAATCTATATGTTGAAAATAAACTTGAAGATTTCAAGCTATTAGTTAGAAAACAACTGTCTGTCTTAGCAATAATAAATACTGGTGTTTTAATTCTTTTTATAAGTAACTCAGAAAATATTATCACCCTTATCTATCAACGTGGATTGTTTACTGGTGAAGATACTTTAAGAGTTTCTAAGATATTTCTTATTGTTTCTTTTGGCTTAATTCCATGGTCAATAAATCAGATTGTTACAAGATCATATTATGTCCAAAGAAATTACTGGTTTCCTGTTTGGGTTGGGACCTCAATAACACTGGTTACAGTTATTCTTTTGAAGTTAAACAGTGCTCCCACAGAAGCAAATTATGCAGGGATAATTATTTCATCTCTATGGTTGAATATGTTAGTTTTAACTTTCTTCTTAAAAGTTAAAGAAGAGAGAATTGTTAACAAGTCACAGATGTTAGATTTCTTGAAAATATTTCTAGTAGGTACAGCAGTATATTTCTTAACAACAGCCATCAATATATACTCAGGTAATCTTATTTTCGAAGTAATAATTGATTCGTTATTTATCCTGATACTCATCTTCCTGTCCCTCTTTCTCGTTAAAATGAAATATGTTAATTTGAAAAGGATAAGGTAATGCAAAAATTTCCCTTAAAAAAGGGGTTGTCTAATGTTGAAGAACTCCACCAAGAGATTAATGAATATATTGATGTGTTAATGGGACATATTAATCCTCCGATATCAGATGGAATAGATACGTTATTTGAAGTTAGTAGTACATATTTAGCTAGAGCAAAAGAGATAGAAATAAAGCTACTTGAAAGAGAGAGAAGTGGGTCAATTTCTACAGGTGACAGTCTTAAAAAATTTAGAACTGGAGAGCTAAGAAGTTTTATTGAGTTGTGTAAAAGCGCACAAAATCAGGGTTCTAGAAGAATTACAGTCGCTTTGAGTGAATTAAATTTAAAAGAGTCTTAGTTTAAATCTTCAACATCAAAAATTTCTTGAGCTACACTCAATCCTTTTTTGCCATCATCTAATCTTGCATTGGGGTTTAGTGAAACTTTTACTGAAACTTCTAAGCCCATCAATTTTGCAACAATAGACTGTAATAACTCTGTAATTTCTTGAGATTTTTTAAGCTGTTCAAATAAAAATTCATTCTCTTTATCAACAATTAGATTTATAGTATCTTCTTCAACTTCAGCTCTTACAGCTGTTAGATAAGAAAATTTTCTTGGTGATAGTTCGCTTTTCATTTCCTCTAGTATTTTTGGCCAATAAACATCAAAATTACCTAAGGATTCTTTTTTAGATGTCTTTTTTGTAACATTTGTATTTTTCGGCACCTCTTGTGTTTCTACTACCACCTCTTTGTCTTTATTGGAATTCATGTCCTGAGTGGATGTTTTGTTATTTGAAATTTTACCTTCTAGTAAATCAACTCTATAACTAACGGTTTTAATATCAGACCCTAATTCTGGCTTAATAACTTTCATCAAAAATAATTCGAGCTTGAGATGCTGAGAAGTGCTGTTTGACAAATTGTGATTTAACTCATCAATTAAATCTAAAATTCGAATTAGCTGCTTTGCGTTTACCTTTTTGTCAGCAGTTTCTAATAACTTTTTAAGAGTTGGGGTTAGATTGTCTAACTTTGAATCTCCAGGGAGATATTTTAAATAAAACATATTTCTAAAAAATTCTGAGATGGAGTCTACAATATCGCTTGGTTGTAAACCCTTCTGATAGGCTTCCCTTAATACCTCGAGAACAGAAGCTGTATCTTGTATTTCTATGGAGTTAATAATAACTTCAAATTCTTTTGTGCTTAGTTTTCCTAATATTCCGTATAAGTCGTCGACTGTTGTCTTTTTTCCAAAAGTATTAAAGGTCTGCTCAAATAAATTAATTCCATCTCTTAAAGATCCGTCTGAAAATGTAGCAATAGTATTTAAAACCTCATTATTCATGATCATTTTTTCTTTTTTTCCAATTTCCTCAAGCGTTTTCACAATTTCTAGTTCTGGTATTTTCTTAAAAACTATGTGTGTTGTTCTGCTTTTGACTGTTTCTAGTACTCTCTCGGGTTCAGTTGTTGCAAGAATAAAAATTATATGCTCTGGCGGTTCCTCTAATGTTTTTAAAAATGCATTAGAAGCTGCATTTGATAACATGTGAACCTCATCTAGAATGTACACTCTTTTTTGACCAGGACTGCTTGCGATAAAATTAACACTTTCGTTCATATCTCGAATATCATCTACTTTGTTATTAGAAGCAGCGTCAATTTCAGTAATGTCAAATACAGGATCGCATCCCAGCTGAGTAGCAATTATTCTTGCTAAAGAGGTTTTTCCAACACCTCTTGGGCCTGAAAAAAGATATGCATGACCTAGGTTACCTTTTTCAATCTGCTTTGAAATTAAGGAGACTGCCTCTTCTTGCCCTACTAACTCTGTAAGTTTTTCTGGTCGATATTTCCTGTAAAGTGCTTGTTGCATAATATTAAATGGTAATAGATTTCTCTTCTATAATGCACCAAAGAATTAAACTTAGTCAAATGAGAATTGGTGTAGATTTAGATGGAGTGGTTGCAGATTTCACAAAAGGCTGGACTACTCAGTACGCTTTGGACTTTGGAAAACAGATTTCTGAGGATGAGATAACTGACTGGGGTCTATCTAAACCTCTAACTCACTTTGAAAATGACCTAGATTTTTGGAATTGGGCTATGGATATAAATGGGTCATCTATATTTAGACATTTAGAACTGTATGAAAATTCCCAAGAGACTTTAGTAGAACTCTCAAAGATGGGTCATGAAATTGTCATCATCTCATCAAAACCATGGTGGTCTATTCATGACACACTTATTTGGCTTGGGGAGAATAAGATTCCAACAAAAGAAGTTCATTTTATAGAAGATAAATGGACAGTAAGTTGTGATGTATATCTTGATGATGCTCCATATCAACTAGAAAATTTTCTTAGAGAAGTTCCAGAGAAAAAAATTATAAGGTTTGAGAGACCCTATAACTCGCACCTTGATGGATCATATAGTATCTCAGTGTGGTCTGATTTAATTCCTTTATTAAATTCCTTTTAATGTTTAATCTAAAAACATGAATGATTCATTTATTCTTAGAGATCGCTTGTGGAGAGAAGCGAACGAAAGAATTACACTATCGAGCTATGCGGCCTTATCAGAAAAATCTAAAGGTAGAGGTAAACCCGAAGATCAGGATATGTTTCGTACAGTTTATGAAAGAGATCGTGATCGTATTATTCATTCAAAAGCCTTTAGAAGGCTAAAGCATAAAACCCAAGTATTCATAAATCCAGATGGTGATCACTTTATAACACGAATGACTCACACTTTACAAGTAACACAAGTAGGAAGATCTATTGCAAAAACTATGGGACTAAACCAAGATCTTACAGAAGCAATTTGTATGGGCCATGATGTTGGTCACTCTCCTTTTGGTCATACTGGAGAAGACGCTTTAGATGAACTTCATCCGAGTGGATGGAGCCATTCGGAAAACTCTGTTAAGGTATTAGATCGTGTCGAAAACCTTAATCTCTCATTTGAAACACTAGATGGTATCCGTATACATCCATGGAAGTACGCTGATGAACCGAGTACCCAAGAAGGTATGATCTGTAGGTTTGCTGACCGAATAGCTTATCTAACCCATGATGTTGAAGATGCAATTAGAGCGGGCGTGTTAAGTCAAAACGACATTCCCACCTCTATCATTAAAGAACTTGGCCCTCCAGGGAAAAATTGGATTAACAGCTTAATCTCTGGGATTTTTAAAGCTTCATCTAGCGGGAAGGTCGAAATGGATTCAGAGGTGGCACAAAATATGCAAGATCTGAGAAATTTTATGTTCGAAAAAGTTTATCTAAGGAAAGGTACTGAAACACAAAGAGCAGAATGTAAGAATATTGTTATCAAATTGGTTGAATATTTTGTAAAAAATTTAAACGAACTACCTGAATCCTACAGACAAGATCAGTCAGATATTGAAAATGCTATAGACTATGTGGCCGGAATGACGGACAGGTTTGCTTTATCTACCTATGAAAAAATTACTTGAAGTCTGGATCTCTTTTCTCAAAAAATGCCGTTACCCCTTCTTTTAACTCTTCAGAAATTAGATAAGAAGTATTCCACAATCTAACATAGTCAAGTGCCTGGTCGGTAGTTAAATCTTCTCCTTTATCAAGTACATTTTTTGTACCTCCAACAATGTGTCTTGAGTTAGATGCAATTTCTTCTGCTAGCTTAATGCCTGCTTCGTGAAGTTCTTCAACACTATCATAAACAGCATTAACAAAACGTATCTTATCAGCATGCTGGCCATCAAAATGTCGACCGGTGAATGCAAGTTCTCTTAAGTCTCCTTTTGAAATGATGTTAGGCATTCTCTGTAAAGCTCCTACATCGGCGACTAACCCTAGTTTTGTTTCTCCTATTGAAAATTTTGCATCTTTTGTAGATAAACGAATGTCACATGCTGAAACCATGCTAGTTGCTCCTCCTATACAGAAACCATGTGCAAGGGCAATCACTGGAACTTTAGAATTTGCAATTGTGGTAAAAGATCCTTGCATATCTTCTATTAATTTCATCGTCTTTCTTCTATCCTCAGCAGTGGATGAAAGATTTTCATTTAAGTTCATATCACCCATAAAAGTTGCAATATCAATTCCAGCTGAGAAAGAATCTCCCTTGGCAAGCAAAAGAATACATTTTGCTTCTTCTTTTTCATTTATTTCATTTACTAAATCTGGAATACCAAACCATACGTCAAAATCCATTGCGTTCTTCTTCTCTGGTCTATTTATCCATATATAAGCAACTTCATTACGAATTTCTTTTATTAATTTCTGTTCCATATATGTAATCTTAGTAAGATATTTCCATGGATGTATTTGAAGCTCTCTATACAACTCGAGCTATGAGACGAGTTACTGAAGAACCTATATCTGATGAGATTTTAAAACAGATGGTCGATGCTGCTGTTCGTGCTCCAAGCGGTGCTAATACTCAGAGTTGGAAATTTTTAGTTATTACAGATTCAAAGATAAAAAATTTACTTGGAGATCTCTACAGAGAAGCATGGGATTTTTATATTAAAGAATATTATGAAAATAATCCAGATATGGGTGCTTCAAAAGTCTTGGATGAAAAAAAAGCTGATCAAGTAGTAAGAATTAGTAAATCAGCTACTTGGCTATCTGAAAACTTTCATAAAGTACCAGCACAGTTTGTAATTTTATCTAGAAACGATCCAACCGGATCATCAATTTATCCAGCTATTTGGAACTTAATGTTAGCTGGAAGAGCGCATGGGGTGGGAACTTGTCTAACAACAGTCCTTGGAATGTTTAATCAAGAAAAAACCTTTGATGCTTTAGGGATACCAACAGATAAGGGTTGGCAAATTAATGCAGTTGTAACTGCGGGTTATCCTTTGGGTAAGTGGGGAGTTGCTAAAAGGGAACCTATAGAAAATGTTACATTTTTAAATACCTGGGGAAACAAACCCGGGTGGAACCTAGAAGACCCACTTTTTAATTACTAAATCATAAAAATAAGCACGCCTGGAGGGAGTCGAACCCCCAACCTTCTGATCCGTAGTCAGATGCTCTATCCAGTTAAGCTACAGGCGCATGGCGGAGAGGGAGGGATTTGAACCCTCGAGGGGATTTTCATCCCCCACTCGCTTAGCAGGCGAGCGCTTTAGACCGCTCAGCCACCTCTCCAGGCTTGCGGAGGGAGTGGGATTCGAACCCACGGTATGGAATACATACAATAGTTTTCAAGACTATCGCCTTCGTCCGCTCGGCCATCCCTCCAAAAAAGGTATAGTTCTTCTACGCGGAGGGAGAGGGATTCGAACCCTCGAAGGGGATAAACCCTTACACGCTTTCCAAGCGTGCGCACTAGGCCAGACTATGCGATCCCTCCAGTTGAAGACCTAAGTTCTTAGTTTACTTATCTCTTACTTTCAAAGAAAGAGGATAATATAACTTCAGATTCATGTGATAAAATATTTTCCCTAATCTCAACATAATGATTTAGTCTCGGATCTTGGGGAATGTTATATAAAGAATAAGCAGCACCAGCTTTTATATTTGAAACTCCATAAAGAAGAGTCTTGATTCTTGCATTTACTATAGCTCCTGCACACATTGCATCGGGTTCGACAGTAACAGCTATTGTTGCTTCCTCCAATCGCCATGTATTCATTAATTTTGAAGCTTCTTGAATAACTATGATTTCAGCATGAGATACAGGATTTTGGTCAAGCTCCCTTCTGTTGTGAGCTGAAGCAATCAAATTATGATCTTTATCAAAGATAGCTGCACCAATAGGAACCTCATCTAACGCTAAAGCGTTAGAAGCTTCTTGAAGAGCAACCCGCATTTTTTCTATATCTGATTTGTACTTCATGTTCCTATAGTTATTCTAGGAGGGATCGCATAGTCTGGCCTAGTGCGCAACATTCGAAATGTTGTGAGTCTTTTTGGCTCCGTGGGTTCGAATCCCACTCCCTCCGCTAAATATAAACTTGATAAAACATCAAATACTCTAGACTTTTCTAATGATTGAGTTTGGTATTTTTGCATTTGTAACTTCTATTACTCCAGGTCCTAATAATTCAATGCTAATGGCTTCAGGAATAAGATTTGGCAGAAAAAAGTCACTTCCTCATTTCTTTGGTATTTGGCTAGGCTTTAATTTCTTATTTTTTCTTGGCGGGAATTTGCTTTCCTATGTACCTGATTTTGTATTTCAGTATCTTCAATACGCTGGTTATGTAGTAATTTTATATATCGCTTACAAAGTTGCAATGACAAAAACTTCTGTTCAAAAAAATGATGATGATGAAGATAAACCATTTACATTTTTACAAGCTGCACTTTTTCAGTGGGTTAACCCCAAAGGAGTTGTTATGGCCGTTTCTGGACTTACTGCTTTCCAATTACCTCACTTGCAAGCAAACTTAATTTATTTAATTGTTGGTGGTCCTTGTGTTTTGACATGGCTTTATTTAGGTGAAAGTCTCCAAAATTTTTTAATTGGAAATCAAAAACTTGAAAGAGTTGTCTACGTTCTTCTTGCTCTTAGTATGGTTGCAAGTTTACTTCTTGCTTAATATCTTTATTCCAAGTATTTCTGCTAAATTATCTGAAAACTCTACCCTTCCGTCTTCTTGTTGATTGTTTTCAATTAAGGCAATTAAGATTCTCCCTACAGCAAGAGCGGTTCCATTAAGAGTATGCATGGTTGTAGTGTTACCATCAATTTTTGTACGTATGTTAAGTCTTCTAGCCTGGAAGTCTGTTGTATTTGAGCAAGAAGTTACTTCTCTATAGTTTTGCTGACTTGGCATCCATGCTTCGATATCGTATTTCTTTGCAGCTGAGGCACCTAAGTCACCTGTGCAAACATCAACAACTCTGTAAGGAATCTCGAGTTCTTGAAGAATCTCCTCCTCAACGGATAACAAGTATTCATGCTCTTCTTTTGATTTTTCAGGGTTACAAAATGAAAACATTTCAACTTTATCAAACTGATGAACTCTAAAAATGCCTGTGGTATCTTTGCCATAAGTACCTGCTTCTCTTCTAAAGCATGTTGAGAATCCTGCATAGCGGAGGGGTAAAGATTCTAGGTCTAATATTTCGTTGGAGTGCAGTGCTGCCAGTGGAACTTCTGATGTTCCCACCAGGTATAAATCGTCTTTTGGTATTTCATATACCTGCTCAGCATCATCGGGGAAAAAACCTGTACCGAATAATGCCTCCTCTCGTACCAATACTGGTGGTACTGTAGGAGTAAAATCTTTTCCAGAAAGCTTTTCCATTACCCATGAAACTAAATTGAGTTCAATTTTTACTAAATCTCCAAAAATATATGAAAACCTAGAACCAGATACTTCTGCTGCTTTCTCAACATTGATTAAATTAAGTTGTTCTCCAATTTCTAAATGATTCTTTATATCGCTGATTTCTTTTATTTTCCCAACTTTTTTTATTTCTAAGTTATCTTGATCAGTTGAACCCATAGGAGATGACTCATCAACTAAATTAGGTATTTTTATCCATTGATCAAAAAATAACTTATCTTCTTTTTCATATTTTTCATTTAGAAGCTTTACTTTTTCACTGAGTTCAGAAGCTTTTTCAAGTAATTCTTTTTTTTGAGATCCCTCTGTTTGAGAAATTTCTTTACCAATACTTTTTTGTTCAGATCTTACTTGTTCGGCTTCAAATTTAACTTTTCTTCTTTTTTCATCTTGCTCTACTAAAAAATTAATGTCTATATCAAGACCTCTACGATTTATGTTATCTTTAAGAAGCTCTAGATTCTTCCTCAGAATTTGTGGGTCTAACAAAAGCTACTCCTCGGGGGGAATAAATCCTGAAATAGTAAACAGGTTATCATTAAGTTCCTCTTCGTTTTCGATCTCTTCAATTTTAATAAACCACTCATATAAAATACCTGGTTCCAATTCAATTGTATCTGTGAAATAACTTTTACTTTGAAATGCACCTATTGAACTTATCTTAGCCCGTTTTTCAAAAACAGAATCACCAAATTCATCTGTCACTAAAACTAGCAAAATTACATCAAACTCCTCCACATTACCTTCGTTTGCTATTACAACTTGAATACCTATGGGTTCTTTTAAGAACACTCGATAGTTATCTTCAGTTACTGCAATTGGGCTTGGTAAAAACTGAACACCTGTAATTGCAACATCTCTTCTTAAAAATAGGCCTTCTGCTGAATCTCTAGCTTTTTTTACTATTAAATCAGCAAAATTAAAGGCACTTCCTTCTAGGCCTGTATATTTTACTGGATAAAATACAGGTAAAAACAGATTGTCTTCTCTTGATCGTTGTGATATTTTTTGAACAAATTCTTCGTAGGCTTTATCTCCTATTGATAAATCAATTATGCTCTGTGCAAGCGCTTCCTCTATCTTCAAAGAATCTGGATTATCAATTAGTGTAATTATTGATATTTGAAATGTCTCAAGACCTTTAAGCCACGAAGAGGTTGCAATATTTAATAACTCCTTTTCGGTGCTAACAAATTCTCCACCTATATTTTGAACCAAGTTGTAAGCCTCCTGGGAGTCTTTGACTAGTGAAGAAAGGGTTGTCTCAAATTCATCACGATTTATTTCATCAAAGTTTAAGACTTTCTCAAATTCTTTAGATGATTCACTGTGAAGTAAAGAAACTGTTGAGGCATCTTCTAAAAACTGGTTTAAATCTGATGAATTGTTGAAATTCTGATAATAGCTAAACCCGAAAAAAGATAATGTGATTACTACCCCCATAAGCAGTAGTGTCCTAATTGTTTTTGTTGCTACATTCATATTTATTTTCTTCTTTATATAGTCTAAGAAAACAAATATATTTCACAACTAAGATTATTACAGAATGAACAAAATTAGATTAGTTTGGTCCGTTAGGACTGAATGTGGCCCAAATCGGAAAAAAAATGAAGACTCTGTTTTTCCAGATAAGTCTGGAAGTGGCAATATTCCCTTCCGAGCTGCAGTATGTGACGGAATAGGTGGCCATGTTAACGGTGATTTAGCAAGTAGTATTGCTGCATCGGAGATGAAATCTAAATCAGAAAATTTAGTAGATATTATCACAGCAGCAAATCTTGAAATTATTAACTATCAGAAAAAAAATAATGAATCAAGTGGTATGGGGACTACTATGACTGCCATACAAATTGGCCCAAATGGTTTAATGGAAATTGGTCATGTTGGAGATACTCGTTGTTATGTTCTCAGCGATAGGAAGCTTATTCAACTAACACAAGATCATAATGTCCCAGGATTTCAAAATATATTAGAAAAAGCTCTGGGGTCAAACGAAAAACTGGAGATTGAACACCAAGATTTTCAATTAAAAAATGGGGATGTTGTTCTGCTTTGTAGTGACGGGCTTTACAATGAATTTAGTGACGAGTACTTAAAAAAGAAGCTACAGGAAGGTATTAGTGCTGACACATTAGTTGGTGAGGTTTTGATTCAAAAGCCTAAAGACAATGTATCTGCAGTAATAATTAATATATTTGAAAAATGAATATTGGCCAAATCATCAAAGATAGATATAAAATTTTAGAACTACTTGGTGAGGGTGGCATGGCTTTTGTCTATAAAGCTGAAGATATGCAATTAAAAAGAACTGTCGCAATTAAAACACTTAAGCCAAATTATGTTCAACAAGAAACATTTGTTGAAAGATTCAAAAGAGAAGCTCAAACAGTTGCTAATTTAAATCATCCAAATATTGTTCAAATTTTTGACTGGGGAATTGAGGATGAGCCTTTTTTTGTGATGGAGTATATAGAAGGAAATACACTTACCTCAATAATTGCGAGAAAGAAAACAATTAGCATAGGGGACATCTTGTTTATTGGTGCTCAGGTTTCTGATGGTCTTCAAGCTGCTCATAGTCGAGGTTTGGTTCACAGAGATATTAAACCTGGAAATATAATGATTACACCAGGAGGTAAGGTAAAAGTCACTGATTTTGGAATTGTCTCAATTCAAAATGAAGATAGTGATATTACTAAGACAGGTTCAATACTAGGTACGGCAAATTATATTTCCCCAGAACAAGCCCAAGGAAAACCTGTTTCTGTTGAATCTGACTTATATTCTTTAGGTACCGTTATGTATGAACTGATTGCAGGTAGACCTCCATTTGAAGCGGAAACACCGATAGCAACAGCCACAAAACATTTGACTGAAAAGCCAAAAAAATTAAACCTTTATAGAAAAGACATTCCTAGAGGTCTTGAGAATGCAGTCTTAAAATTACTTCACAAATATCCAAAAGATAGATATAAAAATGCTGAAGACTTAAGAGCTGTACTTCTTCAGCAAAGAAAACAGTTACAAATGCAAGAAACTCAGGAAAATCTTGTCAGCTTAACAAACCCAAAAATTAAGTTTAGATTTACTCTACCTGCGTTAATTTTATCAATAGGTCTTGTATTTGGAACAGTTTGGGGACTTTCACAAATTTTTACTGGACTACCAGCTGATGGCGGTTCCCCAACAGTAGTTGAAATACCTGACTTGACAGGCAGTAGCCAAACTCAAGCTTTAACAGATCTTCAGCTCCTTGGATTCAAAGTTGGAATTGAAAATGCTGCACATCCTACCGTCCCAGCTGGTGCAGTTATTAGAACCCAGCCTTTAGCAAACACTATTACAAATCCTGATACTTTGGTAACAATCATCGTATCTGTTGGACAGGAAGCTTTTCCAATACCTTATGTAATTGATCTTGAAACAGATAGAGCTATTTATGTTATTGAGGAAAGTGGATTTACCATAGGTCAACAACTAGAAGTTAATGATGACAACATTCCGAGGGGTTTTGTAATTTCACAAAATCCAGTAGCTGGAAAAAAGATGAGCCCAGGATCAAATGTGGACCTAGTGATTTCTTCTGGACCAAGCTTAATAGAGATTAGTGACCTATCTAGAAAATCACCTGAAGATGCTACTCAAATATTAGAAACACTTGGGTTTGAATATGAGTTAGTAGAGGAATATTCAGAAGAAGTGAATGAAGGACTCGTCTCCCATACAACACCTGGAGCTGGAGAAATAGTAACCCCTCAAGAGGTAATTACGGTCATCGTTTCTCTTGGTTTGAAAGCCGAAGTTCCTAATTTGATTGGTTACACCTACCAAGAAGCATCCAACATTCTTCAAGAGTTGGGTCTATTGCCGTCGGCTAGTGGTGATACTGGTGGAAGGGTTACAAGCCAAAGCCCTGAAGAAGGTGAATTCCTGGATCCTGAAGGCTTTGTAGAATTAAGCTTTGACAACTAACATATCTATTTTTAAAAAAGAATTAAAGAAATGGTATGCGAATAATCGTAGATCTTTTTCTTGGAGAAATACCAATAACCCTTGGAAAATTCTTTTAATTGAAACTCTATCTCAACAAACACAGCTGGAGAGAGCTAATCGTTATTATGAACAATTTATTGATAAATACCCTACGCCAAAGCATATGGCAAATGATTCTAAAAAACAGATATTGAAATTATGGTCTGGATTGGGATATAACAATAGGGCGATGAGATTACATGAAACTGCAAAAATTGTAGCAAAAACTGGCTTTGATAATCTATATCCTGATTTCACAGTTCTTCCAGGTGTAGGTCCTTATACGAACTCTGCACTGCTTAGTTTTGCGTATGGTGAAAAAGTTATTGCAGTAGATACAAATATTAAAAGAATTTTACAAAGATTCTTTAAGATCAAAGACAAAGACATTAAAAACTTTTTGCAGGCGAATCAAGATACTTTTCTGCATAGATTTGAATCAAGAGATTTTAACCAAGCACTAATGGATCTTGGTGCAACTGTATGTAGGAGTAAAAATCCAAAATGTGTTATTTGTCCTTTAGAGAAGTCTTGTAATAAATTTATTACAAAAAATAGCCAGATACAACCCAAGTTTGAAGGTTCCTTTAGGCAAAAAAGAGGAGTTGTATTGAAAATCTTGTTATCTAAAGATAATGTTACAAAAAATGTGATTCAAAAAGAGTTAGAAGCCACTTCCGAAATAACTCTAAGAGTTCTTGACTCATTGGAAAAAGATAACTTAATTAAAATTACTAAAAATAAATATATTGTAATAAATGATAAATAGTTTACACTTTTCAATATGCCAGTATCAAAAAAAAGAGTAAAAAACTCTAAACCAACTCAGTCTAAAAAGATGTCTACTCAATTAAGTGGGGATAAGGGACCTTCACCTAGGTGGTTTGTATTAACAATGAGCTCTTTAATGATATTGGGTGTTCTAATGATTGTTTTGAACTACCTAACAATTCTTCCAGGATCGGTGTCAAGATGGTATTTGTGGGGTGGTCTGGGCATGATTGGTGCAGGCTTTTTAATGACTACAAACTATAACTAATCTATTAATCCTTCTTCTACCAACTCTGCATAGCTTTCTACATACTGGGTATTTGAATAAAATTTATCTGTAATCTTTTTTAAGCTTTTAATTCCTCCATTTTCATTAAACCAACTAATGTGTGTTCTTCTCAAAAGATAATCTGTCGGTTTTGTAACACAATAATGTTTAACTGTAAAAGTAAACTGATCTTCTTTATATGTTTCAGATAAATTCATGATGTCATCAACGAATTTTAACTTTTCTAAATCAAAATCTTTGTTAAATATTCTTTGGAGAGCTTCTTGTGCAATGATTCTAAACCCTGTAAGCTTTCCACCGGCTATTTGAACAAAACCGTCCTCAACAACATTAATGAAATGGCCACGAGATATGCTTTTAGTACTACTAGAGGAACTGTCTAATAATGCTCTAACTCCACTCCAAGAAGAAAGATATGAAAGATTATCTATATCAAAATATTTTCTGACATGTTTTAATAGAAACTCTTTGTCATTGTTGTCAGCAAATGGTCTATCTAAGGTGCCTGAAAATGTTTTTGTATCTGTCGTCCCTACAATAGTGTTTCCTAACCATGGTAAGACAAACATTATTCTGTCATCTTCAGTTTTAGGCAGTAAAACTGCTTTACCTTGTAGATTTAATGGATCTCCTTTAAGAATTAGATGAGCACCTCCACTATATGTCATTTTTGATGATTTTGAATTATATTCTCCGGGCAAATTGTGAACACCTGTAGCGGCAATTATTTTTCTCACTTCTAATTTAAAAGTTTTTGAGGAAATTTTATCTAAACATTCAACTTGGTAAATATTTTCGCTCTTTGTTATATTTGTAATTTCAAAATAATTAATTGCTGTTGATCCGTATTCTTCGACTCCATTTCTAAGAAGAGTCAAGACAAGTTTTGCATCGTCTGTTTGAGCATCTTCAAAAATAAAACTCTTTTTCAAATTATGTCTTTTTAGAATTGGAAACATCTTAGAGGTCTCTTCAACAGATACATTTTTATGTCTTCTATTCTTTTTTCTTGATCCTAAAAAATCATAGAAAAATAATCCGAGCTTAAATGCCTTTGGTGCAATAAAGTTATTTTGGAAAATTTTAGGCATGTCAGCAAAACCATCGTTTTTATACATTGGAGCTAGCAGTTGCAATGGCTTATACAATCCACCTAAAAGATTTTGAAGTACTTTTTGTTCTTGCAAACTTTCTCTTACTAGACCAATTTGAAGTTGAGGCAAGTATCTAATCCCACCGTGTAGTAGTTTTGTACTTCTGCTTGATGCTCCAGAAGCAAAATCATTCTTTTCTAACAATATTACATTTAGATTATCGGCACTTGCCATCGCCATAGAAGCTGCACCTACAACTCCTCCACCTATCACTAGTAAGTCAAAAACTTCTTCCTTTTCTAAATTTCTTAATTGTTCAGTTCGTGAGAAACTCATTAATTAAGAGGCTGCATTTCTTCTTTACAGTGTTTTGGAGGATCATTGGCAACTACTGACAAAAGTTTAATAGTTAATTCAGTACCACAAATATTACATCGAAAATCTTGCATAGTTTCGAGAACATCTTCGGGATCAATTTCTGGAGGTGTGCTTGCAAGTGATGAAATTGAGTTACTTAAAAATCTAAAAACTAAGTATCCAATTAATAGTGCTATTAAATATTCCATAATAATTTTTAGTTTTGTAGTGGAGATGATGGGACTTGAACCCACGACCCCCTGCTTGCAAAGCAGGTGCTCTTCCAGCTGAGCTACATCCCCTCGCTTTTAATATTATGCCTCGGATTTCGACGTAAATGAAAAAATTTTATAAATATTTTCTAATTGTGACTATTGTAAATATGACGTAAGGGCCTATAGCTCAGCCTGGTTAGAGCGCATCCCTGATAAGGATGAGGTCGCTAGTTCAAATCTAGCTAGGCCCACTCTAAAATAACCTCAACCTAATTCAAGTAATTTGGCTACAATACGTTGATGAATTTAATTGTTTTTGGATACTTTGCTGCTTTTTTTACTGCAGTTTCATTTTTACCACAAGCTATTAAAACAGTTAGGACTAGAGAAACTGCGGGTTTATCTCTTCTGACTTATTTATTCCTATTTTTAGGATCTTTGTCATGGTTTATTTATGGTCTTTATCTGACCGACTATCCTTTGATGGTTACAAATTCTTTAACTACAGTTTTCACAGGAATAATACTTTATTTAATTTTCTCAGAAAGAAATAATAAATATAATTAAAAAAATGAGATTAAAAAAAATTCTATTAATAGTATTTATTGCCTCATGTGGGTCAAGTTCAATAGAGGAAATCCCTGAAACTACTACAACTACTCTTGACCCTGAGCTTTCTATTTGTGAGAGAGTTGAAAGGGA